>ERZ1029886.108-NODE-108-length-21773-cov-16.862787_pt1 | contig 21773 bp, 28 predicted proteins | sample MGYA00519232_ERZ1029886 | MGnify/ENA primary metagenome ERZ1029886 (study PRJEB33666, sample SAMEA4610932) | skin metagenome | biome: Human-associated habitat; feature: Malodor aspect; material: skin | place: Philippines | collected 2015-08 ... | reverse complement strand
TCTAAAATATTTAAATATGTTAATAATTCTTTAGTAACAGGATATATTTTAGTTTCAATAATATCTGTTTCAATAGTATCTTTTTTAAAGTGTGTAATTGTATGTTTATAAAATACATCATCAAATTGGTATAATCCATGTGTTTCATCTCTAGATAATAAATCATCAAATATAAAATATTTATTTTCAAAATGAATATCTTTTTCATTTAATATATTATCTGAATCATGTTCTAACAAATATGTTGTTATTTCATCAAAGGTTGATGTTACTGTTTTATTAGACTCTATTTTTAAATGATAATTTATATTTTTATGATTTTTTGGAATTAATTGAGGATACATATATCTAATAGAATCGACATTATTGTCATTTTCATTAAATGATAAGTTAATATCTAAATCTAATTCTTTAATCATTTCATTTAATATTTTAGCTATGGTGTCTCGTTTAGTATAGTTTGTATTTTTAATATTTAATTGACCATTTACATGTGTAATCAATATCAACCACTCCTTTAAACTGAAACAGAATACATCTTTTTAAGATTTGCAAATCGTTGTGATTTATTAATTCGTTCTGTTAATAGCGGATGACGATCTTTAATTGTATTACTATTATTATCTTTTGCTTCAAAGAAATATTTAATAAATTTTTCTAAAACTTGTTGGTCATCAGTATGTGAAATTTTAACAAATGATGAAAATACATTGTCTTTTACTTTATAATCAGTAATGTTATTTGATTTTAAATGTTTTTCAATGTAACTTGGCATATTCATAATTGCACTACGACGATCTGCACTTGATGGTAAATTATTAAATTTTTCAAGAGCTGTATCTGGATCACTTAATAAATCTTTAATGCTATAATTTTGTGCTTTTAATAAATAATTAGAGAAACGAGTTGCTAATTGATTACCTACTTGAGATGCAATAAGTGGTCTAATAAATGATTGGTTTTGAATCTCATCTTGGAAAATATCAAGTAAATTTGATAGTTTTGACCAACTACGTGGTGTTGCACCTGTACCATCAACTGTTGACGGTGCTTGATATAAAACTTTTTCTGGTTCATCATCGTCATCAATAAAACTAATGATTTTTTCATTGATGTCATTTTGGTAAGCCCAGTCAATCCATCCTTCAACATCTAATTGTACAAATAGCGGGGCAATTCTGTCTCGACCAGCTACGTCAATTGGATTTACTTCATTATCAACAGCTTCATCTGTGAAAACGTTAGATGATGTATTACCAGCACCTACAACAAATACATTATCCGGTAAATCATGACCGGGTACTTTATTGTTAAGTAGTAATTGCATTAATGTTTGTTTCATAAATTCATCGCCTCGGTTAAACTCATCTAAGAATAGGTAATGTACTTCGTCTGGATATGCTTTAGCATGTTTTGTAAGGCGTTTAATATCTTCATGCGGTGCATGTAATACTTCAGCTTCATGTTCATCTTTATTTTGTGTTGATTCATGAACAGATTGAATTGGCATTGATAATGATCCACCAAACTCAGCATTAATATCAATAATTTTAATATGTTCTGGTGTTTTAGCTAAACTTTTTAATGATTCAGATTTACCAATACCTGGTAAAGAATAAATAATAAAGGCTTGTTTTTGTACCTTTTGACCATTTCTAATTGATTTAAGTTGTGTTTCTGATGTTTTTTGAATAATGTAAATTGCTTTTTGTAGTGAAATGTAAAAATGTTCGTTTGCTGTATTTGTTACGTCTGCCATGTTTTTAATCTCCTTTAACTTTTAAATAGTAATAATATAATTTAAGAATGTAATAACTAAAAATGAAATAAATGCCATTAATGCATGTTTATTTTCAGCATCTTTATCCATTATATAATTTATCGATATTGCTAAGAATAATATATTTACAACTTGAATAGTGATTATTAAAATAATCACATATGTATCAAGACCAAGTTGTGAAACATAAGAATATACATTTAATAATTTAATCATCAAAATATGAAAGAGTATGCTAATTATTAAACCAATCGTTGTATATATTGGGTTTAATTTAGGGGGTTTGCTTTTCATAGATCGATGATAATTTGAAATGAATCTAATTTAAGTTTTTGAACAATATATGCTTTAAACCCAAGTTTAGATATCATTTTTTCAAGATTTGATGTTTCAGCTCTAGTTCCAGATTCAATTTTAACATACTCTCTTTTTTCTAAAGTTGCTTTTTTGATTTTTGTTTTTAATGACTCAATTGACATAATTTTGACTCACTCCTTTTATGTTATTTTCAAATTCTCACGACTCAACTACAACGTCAGCTTCGTCTGACGTTGTATATGGTTTTCGGGTTTTAATCAAAAAAAAAGTAACCAATCGGTTACTTTTAAAAAACTCGCTTATGAATTTTCCAGAATAAATCCCTGAATATCTCTATTAATTTATCCGGCACTATTCCTTGTTCTACGCACTCATTTGTTAAATCACCAAGAAATAACATATGCTGTTTTAATACTTCTACATCTGTTTCTTTTATTTCTGTCATATCAAACGGTTTTTCATTCGTTTTATTATAGAAATTATTATCTAATTCAACATATATTAACTCGTTTGAATTTAAACTTATTTTCGTGATTTTATCATTAGACCAATTAATTTTTAATTTTTGTTTTGGTTTAATTGCGGTTGCCATGTTTATCACTCACATTTATATTTACATTTATTTTTTCACTTTGTTCTACAATGAAATCGGGTATATCTTTTAAATGTTCGTACCAAACATCACCATAATATTTATAAAAATCAACAGACCAATCTTCAAATGATTGTTTACTTGTGATATCTAATACTAAATGTGATTCATTTTGTTCAATCAAAAATACTGAATATATATATGGATGGTTTTTTAAATATGATTTTTCAATTAAATTAGATTGTTTAAATAAGAACTCAATATATTCATGTAATTTAAATTCACGAGGGTTGAAACCAGTATGTGTTTCGAATAAATCATATAAACCATATAATTTATTTTTAAAGGTTTCTAGTTCTTGTTTCATAATTTTTTTATGATAATCATTTTCTATTTGATTTATAATTTTTGATTGATCTTTTATTTTTCGGTCTATTATTTTCATATTAGGAATGGTATGTTTTAACAATATAAGTGATGGTACATTAATTTTTGTGTAATCCATATTTAATTTCCTTTCCTAAATTTTACAGTTAATGACTGTAATCATATTGATAGGCGGTGCTTTGAGATTCTACATCTCGTATGATATTTTCATCTAAAAGATTTTGATCGGCATATTGTGAATTTATAACTGTTTTTTCCAGTATTTCATTAGATTCATTATATGTTAGATACGCTAAAATTGCTTTTTTAACTTCTAAATCATCTGTAACACGTAGTGCTTGTAAACAATCACGCCAGTTGCTAAAAGGGGATTTGTTGTTATCATCAAGAACATGGTCACTAAACGTATCTAAATCAAAACCATGATCTTTTTTTAATCGATCAATAGTAACATTATTTGATATATATTCTTTCATTTTAATATCTGATTGGTCTGATTTTTCTAAATTAACAACTTTTTCTTTATATAATGTTGTTGTTGTATTTAATGGTCGTACTCTATAAATAAAGGCTTGATCTGGAATAATATAATATAAGAATATTTCAAACTCATCACCATATTTATTAGTATCAGTTGTTGATAATATTTCAAGTCGTTCTGTTTCAAGTGATCTATTGATTGAATCAATAGCTTCATCATAAGTCATATCTGTGTTTTCTGTATAAAATTCAGCAAGAAATCCATCAACATTACTTTTATTAAAATGTAAGTTATACTCTACCATTTGATTCACTTCTTTCTAATAAATTTTCTAAAAATTGATCTCTTTTTTGTTGTTTATATTCTGTATGTGTCATGGTTGGTTTTAAACGATAGGGTGTTTCTTTAAAAAGTTGTTTAAAATTATCTTCTGTTTGATTTAATTTAATTCGTTTATTACCATCTTGACTTTCTCTTTCAAGATTAACATTTATAAAGATAATTGGATCAGATTTTTGTTCAACGTCATGTATTGAAACATTAAATTTACGAAAATCTCGTGATGAGCTAAAAATCTGTATATCATAATATGATTTTTCTTTAAGTCGTTCTTTCGGATCGATTGTAATTAAATCATTTGTTATTAAATAAAATGTTTTATCATTTTCATCTTTAAATTCAAGAATTAAATAATCAATCACTTTTTTAGATTCATATTCAATTTCAACTGAATTTAAATAAAGCCTTGTATTGACAAGGCTTCTTGAATATTTAAATGATTCAAAATCTCGTTCTTTTTGTGCAATTCCCATTACTTCATACCTCCAAAATCAGTATCTATTTGTTTGTAATTAGGTTCTTTTAGTATTGGACTATCTAATTCATTACCAAATTTATCAAAAGCAATACCATGAGTATCTGTTTCAATAATCATCTTTTCATTTTTTGATGTTGGTTCTTTAAATAATGTAATTGTTACTGGTTCATTTTGATTTAAATCAGCTTCTAAATATTTAACATTATCTGTATGTGTTTGATTTTCATCATCTTTTAATGTTTGATATGGATGTGTTAATTCTAATGTTTTTATTAATTTTCTAACTTCATTTGGTTCTTTCCAATTAATATTGAAATTCATAATTATTATCCTTTCTCATCTGGTTTAATCCAATGGTTAGAATCTAAAGCACTTGCATTATCTATTTTAAAATAAACATCTTTATTTGAATCTTTAAAATCTGATAATGTAATTGTTTTTAAATCAGATTCTCTAAGAATTTGTTTATTTGTTTTAATTTCTAATACTTGGCCATCATGTAATATTTGAGCTTGTTTTTTAGATACATAAATTTGATATGGTTCATCTTCATGTTCATTAATAAGTGTTAATGTTGATTTTTCATCATCAACAGCTTCAATACCAACTACATATGTTTTATTAACATGATAGTTTCCAATACCTTTAATTGGATCTTTATATAGGTTAATTGCGGATAAAACGGTTGATACTATAATTACAATAAGTAATAAACCAAATATAATTGTGGTTAAATGATGAATGAATGTTTCATTATTAACTGATTTTAATTTTTTAGATAATGGTTTTAAACATAACCATACAATTAAAACAGCTAATAAACCAATAATAATTGTTAAAATTGATTGTAATAAACCACTCATTGATATTTGGTTTATAATATTAGGTTTCATGGGTTGAAAACCTCCTTTTTATAAAATTAGGTGACATTTCTGCCACCTTATTTTATCATGCTACATCATCTTGATAAATCTCAACATAACTGTTACTCCAAGTTGACCAAACTTCTTCTGCTATATCGATATATTTATCTAAGTCTAAATTATCAAGTAGATCAATATTAATCTCGTCTAAACTTTCTTGATGTACTTCTATTTTGTTTTCACTAAAGTCAATTGATAAATAACTTGGTTTTCTAATGTTAGCATTACCTGGTGTATGCTCTGTTACATATCCTAAATCAATTAGTAATTGTCTAATTGCTGGATCTTCTTCTTTATTTTGTTTATTAACTACGTATTTTGCTAATACATAATCACTTTCTTTTACTAAGAAGAATCGTTTAATAGATGATGTTGTATATATATGTCCGCTATCAAGATTAATAGGTACATAATATTGATTAGAACCTTTACCATCTTTAATAGTCCATTGGAATAGATTTAGTGTTTTATGCAAGAATTTGTCTGGTCTTGCTTTTGCAGCACTAATCATTCTTTCAAGATATGCTTTTAAATAATCTTTATCAAAAGATCTTAAAGCATGATCATAATCTTTAAAGTATTTAACTAACATATTATCAACAATATTTGGTTTTGTTGATTTTTTAACAGCATTGTATCCTTCATGAGCAAGTAAACTTGAACCAGATGGTTTTAATGATTGTTTAATTGATCCATCTTGTTGTTTTTTATTTACAATTTCAATGCGGTCATTTGAACTTTTACTGATAAATTTATCAATTGTTTCTGGTGTTGCAGCCATTCGGAAATAATAACACCATTCATCATTTATTTTAGATACTTCTTCATTACTAATACCTGTGTAATATACACCATCTGTATTTGATGATACACATAATCCACCTTTATCAGTAATTTTGAAAATAAGATAAGATAAAATTAATTGACCACAAATACGTGTACTTAACATTTTATTGTTTACTCTGATTTTATTATCAAATTTGCCATCAGCTTTACCACTTGCGGAGTTTAAAAATAATTTATTGTCTTTTTGACGTTTATCTTGTTCGTAATTTTCTTCTGTCCACTCGATACCTTTTTTTGTTAAATCTTCAAGGAAATATTTAAGACTTAATCGTTCATCTAACATTGTTGAATAGTCATCAACAACATGACCATTAACAATACGTTTAAATACTTCAAGAGCTTTAAGTAATGATGGGTACATACTATCAATATCATCATGACCAACATTTGTAGCATCAACTGTTTTACTAAATGCTTTAATCATTGATTTTGATTTACTACCAGATCTTGCACCTTGAATTATTGTAACAATGGATTTAATCGCTTTTTCTTTTTTCCAGTTAAATCCTTTTTCCTTAGAATAAGTTGCATATTTATATTGATGTTTATCAAATTCTTTAACTTCTTCTTTAATACCGCCATCTTTTTTAGTATTTCTAAATTGTTCAGCAGCTTCTTTTGAATCACCATATACACTTTTTATTTTTTGTAAAGATTTATTAAAGGCTTCTGCTTTACTACGTTTTTCTAATTCTTTATAAAAATTATCCCAAAACGCTTGTTGATCGGCATATTCACCATGTAATCCACCAGCGGCATACGTAATATAACTGTTTGAATCTCTAACAAACACAGTAATATTCATTCTGTCATCAGTATATAGTGGAACATTTGTAACATCTTCTTTAACGTTAGCAATGTCATATTGATCAACATTATGATTTTGAAAATCTTCTTGTACTTGCTCTAAATTAGGTTTGTATCTAAACATGGCATAAAAATCATAAACTTCTTGTGGTAATTGATATTCTTTAATTGCCATTTCAAGTAAATCTTCTTCAAGTGTTTCTTTAGTTGCGTTATATCTATATCTTGGTCTGTCTGGTTTTAAATTAAGTCTTGTTATAAGTTCTTCTTGTAACTGTCTATCAATGGTTACATCAACTTCATCTAAACCATAAAATTCTAAAAGATCATATTTTAAATCAGTAAGTTCTTTTTCGATACGAACTAATTTTTCATTATTGTCATAACGTGTTGGATAAAAGAAATGAATATATGGATCATCTTTTAGTTTTTCAGAATGATCAAATAAATCTTTATTTTTAACAGGTACAATCATATGTTCAACAAGGTTAGCACTTGTTGTATCTGGTCCTAACATACCTTGATATTCTTTGTCAAAACGACGTACAATATCTGATTTTTGGTTGAATGGTCCAAAATATGGTTTTGTTAAAAAGATATTATACATATTCATTACATCAACATAGTTATATGCTGACAATTCAGCAATATCGTCTAATGTTTCAACGTATGCATTTGGTCCAGATAATTTATCTGATTCTAAAATTTTAAGACCTAATTGTGCAGATACACGTTTTAAACTTTCATTTGACATCAATTCGTTTAATTGTTGAACATCAATGAATCGATGATTATTTCTTAATTCATAGTAAAAGTCTTTAGCATCTTTATTGTATTCAAATGCATATGTTGCTTTTTTATTTTCAATCATCTTATCAGAAAATTCACGTAATTCTTTTGCTGATACAATCGGTTCATCTAAACTATCAAAATATTTTTGCTTTTCTTCAGCGGTATCAGCTTCTAATGCACATGCTGATCTATATTTCCAAATAATATAACTTAAAAATAAAGCATCATAATTTCTTGAGTTCCAACCGAAAAATCTTGGAAATTTATTTTGTTCTAACATTGCAAGTAACATTGCTATGAATTTATTTAGAGTCATGATTTGTAAATCATCATATTCAATACCTCGATTATTAAACTCATGTTCGTTAACACTATAAATTTCGTCTTTAATGCGTTTATGTTCATTTTCTGGAATCACACCATTGTCATATAAATCACAATGAATTGCGATGAAAAAGTTATTTTTAGGCATACCCGGTATATAGGCGGCTAATGTGAAAATATTATGCAATGATTCAATATCAAAGAAAGTATCACTAATTTCAATATTGTTATTCTTATCCATATTTATATAGTCCTTTCTTAAAAATTAAATTTATTTTTATTAAATAATTCAAAAGAATCATTTGTTTCTTTAATAATTGTATATCCATGTTGTTTTAAATATACTTTTACCATTATTGTAAATCTTTTTTTAGAATAACTGTGTTCGTTCATATAAGCCTCATATAAGCGATGTATATTAAAGACCTTATGATTATCTATAATAGGTAATAGATCGTTGTCTAGTACCTTTAAAATGTGTTTTCGTATGGTTTTATCTTTTTCAATCGTATGAATCATAAAATTTAACCCAATTGGGTTCTGAAATTTTGAAGATTTAGTTGATTTGCATAATTAATTGCTTCTTTTTCTGTTTCAAAACTAATTGAGTTTGTTTTAAATTGAGTCCATATATAATTAGGGTTATATGTTAATGTCGGATCTTGTAGAAACAACATACAACCACGTTTGTGGCTATATGTTATTACTAAAAATCGACCTTTTAACTTTTGAATACGTTCTTCTCTAGTTAATGTGGTCATTGCCATTTTTATTTATCCTTTCTTATTCATTATTTGTTGTTTGTTCTTTAAGTTTTTCTAATTTATACCAACCTGGTACTCGTTTACCAAATAATTCTGGTTTAGTATTTGCTGATTTTAAAGTATCTGGAATAATATATCCTTCTTCATATAATTTCCAATCAAAACCAGTTTTCTTAGGATCTCCAACTTTCTTACGTGGTTTTTGATTAGGTCTACTTTTATCAATTGAACCAACAAATTCTTTTTGATATCCAAATTCTTCATATAATGTATCTAGATTATCTTCAAAGTTTTGTTGATTTACAGCGTATGTTTTATCTCGACCTGTTTTTGAATTTCTTGCAATATAAGATACATATAAGTCATAAGTCATATCATCATGAAGCGGTTTATCAAGAATAATATACGGTTCAAATTCTTCTTCAAACCAGCGTTTGATTTTTGTATTTGCACTTACAAATTCACGTCTCCATTCTTTTGCAATTGGAGGTAATAAATCAATATCACGTTTCATACTTAAATTCATTTTAAAATCATCAATTCTATGATCTGGAACAATTGATTTAAAAGCAAGTAGCATATGATATACAAGATCTTGTAATACTTCTTCATCTTCAAGTTTACTGCTAATTGCAATAGAGTAAATTTTTGTTAATTCTTCTTTATCTAAATCTGGTAATTTGTAAGCGAGTGTTCGACCAGCGGGGCCAGTATGAATTTCTTTAGCTTGAATGAATTGTGTACCATCAATGAATACTTGTGGTGGATCGTTAACAATAATGTCAGAACCATGTTTTACAGGTATTCTTGTTTCATTATCAGCTAGACCATCATAAAATGGTGTACCAAATTCATCATTTAATTTTTCAGCACCAACGTTATTTTCATTTACCCAGATAATAGCGGTGTCTGGATCATAGTTTGTAACTGGGAATTGTTGGTTTAAATTACTATATGGTATTTTAGCAATTCTACCGCTAAATAGATTTTCAAATATTAATGCTAGAGTTGTTTTACCAAATCGTGATGAACCTTGAATGTCAAAGTGAACAGATGTATTATGACCGGCAAATAATCCTAATGATAAACCGAATAAGAAGTATTCTGTTATATCTTTATCAAAGTGGCCATAACCATTAATAAAGGTATGAATATCCCAATCACCTTCGTCAAGTCTATCTTGTTTAAATATTTTTGTTTTTGGATTTGGATTCCAATCAATTGTCATACGATGTCTTTTTGTAAAGTTACACTCACGTACAATTGGATCTGAAAATGAATGTAGATTAAATGTTTTAACATCTAACACTCCATTTTTAAATAATAGATATCTTGATTTGTTATAAGGTTTAATGATTTTATCATCAAAACGAGCATTGGCACCCCATTCCATCATGATAGTTTGGAATTGAATTTTAGTAACACCCGGTTTAATAACTGTAATCATTGCTAAAAATTGGTTTTCATCATGTTCCCAAGCACCTGTTAATGGATTAAATATCGCAACGTTTTCTGCATCTGATTTACCTTTTGATGGTAGTAGGGCAAATTCAAATAATCGACTGATTTCACGACTCACTTCATGAGGTTTTAAATCAGAATTAGGCATAAATGTTTCTGGAAGCATTTTCTTTAACAATTGCGGTAAGTTTTTAACATTATCAAATTGTTCAACAATGGGTAAAAAGGATGTGATTGGTTGAACCAATCGTTGTCTTGATGGATCACTTTCTAATTTTTCAACTTGTTGCATTAATTCTTCTTGGTTTTTTTCTTCCCACTCTTGGTTTCCCATAGCAACACGAGTCATCATTTCAGAACCAAATGTTTCAGTTATCGTACCATTAATAATGGCCATAGCAACTGATTCTGTAAAACGCCAGAAGTATTCATAACTGTTGTTTAAATTATCAACAACATTATCGTTTTCTAAGAAGTTTTCTAAAGCATCACTTAATGTGTTTGATTTAATTGAATTATTAACTGGTTTTGGTTCATTAACTGTTCGTTTAGATGATTTTGTTTTTTTATCATCTTCTGTCATTGAATCTAATATTTCTGATACATCATAGGCTTGACCTGTTTTATTAAATACAGCAATATCTTTTGTATCTTGACTGAAATAGTAGGGTGCGTTCATTAAATGATTATATTGTTCATTTGATTCATCACCCGCTTCAAAACCAATTAAATCCATAATTTCACGAACCACATAATGATAATTTCTATAATTAAGCGTTGGTTCTACTTCTAAAACAAATCTGTATCTTGGTTTTTTTGGATAACTAATACTTGGATAAACTGCATAGTTATAATCACCAAAAATTTGTTTTACTCTATCTGGTAATTCATCTGCTTGTTTTTTATCTTCAAAATCATCATAGTCAATCGCTACAAAATTTCTAACTGGTCTTGCCGCCTTTGACTCTTTACGTGGTATTAAATCATCTGGTGTTTGTATATTTGTTGGATCGTTTTGTGTTTCAAAACCACTACAAAATAATCCTTTAACATCTGATTTTTTAATGGTATTTACGTCATCATCTGATAACTCTGTAACATCTTTTTCTGGAGGAGTCATATTAAAGTGGATATATTCTAACCAATCGATAACATTCATATCTATATAATGAACATTGACATCTTTGGCATGGTTTGAGTAGTAGACGACCATGTGTAGATAGATCCTCCTTTCATTTCATTATTTATTTTGTTTTGATGTGCCTTCTTCTATTCGTCTTAAATATTCTTCATAATCTTTTTCAGTATAATACGCTACGTTATTTGCGGGATGTCGTTTTGGTGTTAATACACCTTTTTTCTCCCAGCGGTAAAGTGTTTGGTCTGTTATTCCAATTCTTTTAGCCATCTCTTTATGCGTAATAATGTTTGATTGCGTCATATTTATGAACATCTCTCTTTCTGTTTCTCATTTATTAACATCTATTAACATTTTATAACATTAATTAACACTATTCAACTATACCAATAAGATTTTTCATATTCAAGTCTTGATTTTTAAATTGTATAATTTATTCATATTTCATTCATTTTAATTTTTTTTTCAAAAAAGCCATTTTTTAAAATTGCCACATCTGAAATTATATATATAGAGAAAAACTACCAAAAATAGTGGGTGATAGTATGAATGTAATATTACACAAAAACCACAAAAAACAGGTAAAAACACGAACAGTTTAAATTCTAATTTTTAAACTCGTATCTTTATTTTGAAAATGTGGCAATTTTTTTAGTATATTCTCTCTATCACGCATGGTTGAGCTTCTGAATGGACTTTTAAAATTGCCACAAATTGCCACATAGTAATATTACACTTTTAAAATACATACTTTTCATCTCTTAAACCTCAATAGCCACATGGCTTTAAGTGGTGTTTGTATTTTTAGATTGAACACAACCTAATGTGGCAATCTTGTGGCAATCTGTGTCACTTTTGATTTTAAAAAGTGTTTTTAATTTACAATCTACACTCAACAACTATTTTATTGTATTTTGAAATTATTCTATAAAAACATAACAAGAATGTTTGTTCGCATCATCATTTGATCATTAAAAACAATGTTGAAAATGTTTGCTTTACTTTTTTTTAATGATTGTGGCATTTTTTTAACGTTAAAAATGCACGTTTTTATGGGTATGTGGCAATTTGTGGCAATTTTTGATTTTTTGCTAAAAGTGGGTTCGAACTATGATAGCACTAAGCGTTTTAATGTTTTTAAAAAGTCAAATAATCTGTTTTTGCCACACATTGCCACACAATTGCCACAAGAGTGTATTTTTTATTATTAAAGTATAAATTTACACATTACAAATGTTCGGATTTTTAGTTTAAATTTCGTGATTTTATATTGAGTGTTCGATTGAAATGCTTTATCTTTATATGTTCGGTGTCTTAAAAACCTTTATTTGAAAGCATTTTTAAAATTACGAACGAATATGTACCGAACATTTTGTTTTTATCAAAATCTAAGTGTTAAATTACACATTGTGTCATAGAAAATAAAAAAATAACACCCTAAAACGTTAAAATTTTAGGATGTTATCAATATACATATTTATTTATTTTTATTCAAAAGCGGCGATATATTAATCCATGTTGTAATCGAAAATAACAAATGATAGGTCACTATCAATACAACCGCCATAACCTACAATGGTACCGCCATCACCAAACATTCTGTCACGACCAATTTGTTCGTAATTGATATAGTCTTTAATTTCATCTGGAATATCTTTGTCTCTTAATGTCTGATGGATTTTATCATAACCAATATCATATAAAACGTTTGTTTTATTTTCAAAACATGTATAGAAAATAGTCATGTTTTCAATGCGTTCTATGATTTCGTCTAGGTTGTTATAAATATAGTCTTGTTCTTGTAAATAGGTCATGATGTTACGTTTAATGGCTTCAACTTTTTCTATATCTGATGTTAATTCTGGTGCTTTGTTAGTAATAAATCTATCCATTGCGTTTATGATATAAGCGATTGTGCTATTAAGGCGGTGGATGCTTTCATGCGGGTTAACATCAAATGGAATATATTCTTGATCAGTAACAACATATGAATCAACACCAACAATGTGTTTTAATTCTAAGCTATTTAATATATCATCTAAATCATTTGCTGGTAATGTTATCCATGTACCTTCAAGATCATGTTCTATACGTTTTGGTGTTGTGACATAAATTTTTGGATTGTTAATTGGAAATTGTGAATAACTCATTTAAATAACTCCTTTATATTTATAATTAGTGATTAATTAAACCATGATTTAATTGTATTCCAAACTGAACTTAACCAACCTTCATCGTTATTTTTGTCTTTATTATTATGTTCATATTTTAAGTTATCTGCTTTATCTTTAATACTATCAGATACTTTTTTAGTAATATGATCTGTTTGTTTAATGAAGTTGTCTGGGTTTTTATTTACAACATTTGAGTTTTTAACATTGATTAAAATGTTAGTGATTTCTGCTTTTTCATCATCAGATAATACGTTATCTAATTTTTTATCTTCTAACTCATTATCACGAATATTATTAATCTTTTGGTCTGATACGTCATCATTATTTTTCTTTTCTTTAGCTACGTCACCTTTCATATTTGCGACTGCATTATTCATAGCACTATCTGAATAATTAGGATCATCTTTATGATTTTTTGAGATTGATGATAAGCTATTAATTTCATCAGATGCATTATCAACATCGATTTCATTCAAGTTTTGGTTTTCATTTTCGTATGCTTTATAGATACCTGTTAGAGCACCTTCACCAGTAACAGTATTAACTGAACCAACTTTGATATTTGCGTTTTGGATACCTGCTGAAACAGCGGCGTTCATATATTGAGCTTCTGATACAGATGTGATTGTATCTTCTGTAACAATGTCAACATCTACTCCAGAACCAAATGTTTTAGGTTCAATATAAGCACTTGAATAGATAGTAGAGTAGGGGTGATGTGTAAAGTTTGAAACTTCTTCAGCATCAATTTCAATTGATTTTGTATTACGTTTTACACCTAATTCATCCTTTGTTTCATCAGTTTGATTCTGGTCTAAATTACCGCCTTTAATAAAGATTGGTTCTTTAATTTCATTATCATTTTGATTCATACCATGTGCAATAGAAGCGGTACCTGTTGTTAAAAGTGATGCTGCAACTACTCCAGAAATAATTTTTTCTTTCATTTTAATAAACTCCTTTTTAAATTATTTTTATTTAAAACTATAAACCTTTTATGAGGCCATTGTATCATTAATTGGGCTTTCATAAACATCTTTAATCCACTCAATCATTTCTTTTCTAAGTGTTAAAACAACGCTTACTTTCGTGTCTTGAGTAAACGATTCATTAAAAATTTCAATATTATGATGCGTGTCGATTACTTTTAAGTTTGTTGTTTTTTCATCAATTGTATCTTCTATTTTTAAGAATGTTTTTCCTTTAAATGTAAATGTTTGATTCAAGTTTAACCCTCATTTCTTTTAATTGTTTTACTCACACTCACTCACTATACGACATGCAATGTCGTATATTTAATATAAAGAAACATAAAAAAAAAGGTGAGCCTAAGCTCACCTTTAAATTAGAAATAGATACTAATAAGTACCAAGATAGTCATAACGGGTAAAACAATTTTTAAGATTTGTTTTAACTTATAACCGATATAAGAAGCGTGGAATAACTTTTCATTCCAAGCATCTCGTTGTTTGAATTTGTTTTTATAAAACCATGCTTCATTTAAAAATAAACCAATAAATACACAGTACATAATAACAAATACATGTTCTAGTTGTTTCATGATCCACGCCTCCTTTCGTTTATATATTGATTAGTATTTTAATACATCACGTAGACTTTCTGGGACAGATTCATCGTTTTTATCGTAACCTAATCTTGCTGAATAAATGTTTAATTTTTCTTCATTTGTGAGTGGTTGTTGACGAGTACCAGAGTTGTATCTCGGTGTACTAACGCCACGATGTTTACTCCCGCCAAATGAAAAAGTGATGATTTTAAATAACACTTTTAAACATTTTAACAACAATGTTAGGGGTGACAAAATGAGTTTAACAATTGATTCTTTAATCACATCATTACCATATTCAGAATACATTCCTGTTTGGTGTAATGCTCTAATCTCTGCTACTGCACTCATCAACAGCACTCCTTTCTTTTATTGTTTTTTTCATGTTTTACGCTAAGTGTCGCAGACACTTTTTCGGTGTTCCGCACTTTAAGAAGTACCCTTTTTATGACTTTTATGATACACTTTTAACTGTAAGTTTACAACTAAATAGGAGGTATGGTCGTGTCTAAAAAGAGAGAAGTCGATCAAGATATACGACTTAATAAGAAGGGTAAACCTAAGAAATTCGATCTTTTAAAACATTGGTTTATTGTTAAACGAGATCAGATTAGATCGAATTTACAAACGCTTAGAAGCATCCTAATTATTGGTTGTTTAGGTGTCATGTTTTTAGCACTTTTAGGTGGTTGGAATCACAGTCGAGTGAAACAATTAAATGATGCGATGAAGTTATCAGATCTAGATCAAGAACTAACTTTTTCACAATCTGGTGTTGAACTTAAACTGTTACCGCCATCAAGAAATGGTAACATGGCAGTCATACCGTTTAAGATGAATGGCGGCGATGAAACTACTGTTTATGATGCTACAAATTATAAAGTGTTTGTTCGTAAAGCTGGTAAAGCCGACCTTCCAGAACATATTTCTGGTTCATTAGTAATGCTTGGAACAAATGGTTATGGTGCAGTTGTTTTACGTGGTGATTTGAAACAAGCACCTATGCAAATTGTTATCAGAAATGATAAAGATTTAACTGCTAAAAATTCAGATGCGGGTTCTGGAAAAATTAAATTAGATGGTAAAGAAGTTTCAGTTCCATATAATGCTGTTGCATTTACAACTAATCCTAAAGCTGAAAATGTTAAGGTTAAAAAACAAATCAGTAAGGATATGAGTTACCCAGAATTATATAAAGTAGCTGTTGCAGATGGTCAGTTATTATCACTTAAGCGTGATGAAGATCAAGCTAAGAGTGATCTTAAAAATGCAGAAGAACGTAAAGCAGAAATGGAACGTCGAGTACGACAACTTAACAATGCTTTAGGTCGTGATAAAGACGATTATAAATATAATACTAAAGCAGATGAACAGAGTGATGCTACAACAGATGTGTTCCGAGAAGGTAAGTTTGATGATAGTGAATATGAAGGTAAAGTTGGATCGGATCCAGAAAATAGTGACTTATCAAATGCGGATATGGATACAGTTCGTAATGAACTTATTAGTCAAATTGATACGATAAATGATGATATTGAAACGTATAAAGCTCAACTTAAAACGGTCGAAAATAATAGAGATGAGTTACAACAAACGATTGATTCAATGAGTGATTTATCTACAGTAACGAATAACTTTGGTATTTCAAAATAATAAAAATAATGATTAAAGAGAGGGTTCTAATTATGGCAAAAGCAATTAAAAGTATGAGTGCATTACAGACACAATTTAACAGTTTATTAAGACGAGTTGACTTTGAAAATTTTGATTTTGGTGATGTGAATTATGATATTGAATCGAATACATTTAAGTTAAAAGATGCATCTAGTTATGATGATATGATTAAGTCATTACAAGAATTAAAACAAAAAGTCGAAGCATCAAAAAATGATTATGTGGCTGAAAAAGAACACGATTATTTAAAACAACTTGCTCGAAATGATGAAGCATTAAAACAAAAATTAGCACAATACTTTGGATAGATTATAATAGAAAAGAGGGGCTTAGGTCTCTCTTTTTTATTGTGTTTATTTAAAAAAGATGGTATATTATATGTGTAGTCGATGACTACAAATGATTCATTTCATTATTTATTTTGTTCTCATTTTTTAATTCTCTGATCGTATTTATTAGATATGTAATTGGTGTTGTGCGTTCAATTTACTCTGATATGCAAATGGTATTATACGCTTCTAGAAGGTATGGAAACATACCTTCTTTTTTTTTATGTTTTCGAATGATAGTGTCATGAGAAAACCGCCATTAAACATTAGTTTAAGTATTAATATTTAATGAAATAATGATCTAATTTCATTAAACAAAATTAATATAATGAATATTAATTTATTAAGTTATTTAGAATGTTTTCGAACGTTAGTGACGTGAGAAAACGGATAGTTGGTTATAAAAATAATGAAATTATTTTAATAAAAAGTGAATTAATTTTCGAAAGTTAGTGACTTGAGAAAATGATAAAAGTTTATGGAAAATTGTTTAAAGGCGGGCCACCTTATAAGGCCCGAAAATGATAGAAAAGGTGGAAATTCGCTAAACCTCCATGTAGCATATAACGTTAAGAATAGGAGGTATAGCGATTTTTAAGGTGAAAGTGTGGTCAAAATACTAAGTAGTATGCAGCATTTTAAAACACCTTAAAAAACACCTTGATTTTAGCACAATATCGAAAGTAGATATTGTGCTTAGAGCCAACAGGTTCTAGGCCTCACGCAGTGAGAGCAAGTGAGTGAAACGAACGGTAAGGAAACCCCAGCTCTGCTGGGTGCCACCGAAGGTGGCATAGTTTTCCCTTATGCTCTTTGCATTGAAGCATTAATAAAATTCAGAATGAGTTTTAAATAATGACTCAATGCATAATAATTGTTAGTTTTGTGGCGGTAAGGCCGCCATTAAACGTTACAATTATCTTTGAAAAATACGAGTGAATAGCGACGTATTTTGAACAGCGGAATGTGTAACGTTCCGTAAAGATTTGCGAACTTTCAAATCTTTAAAGGTTTTAAAAATGTTTTATTATTTGCGATGAAAAAGAGCAAAGAATATTACATTTTACTGCGGGGTAAGTGAGTGAATAGCGAGCTTTCCGCCAGTAGATAAATTGTTTTATAAGTCAGCTTTTTAAGCGAAGTCTAAAAGATGAGTTATAACTACAATTTGCGTAGCAAGATGTGATCAAAGAGAACATGTTGCAAGCGGGTTTTTAAATTGTTGATTTAACCTACCCTTTTAAGCAAGGTCTAAAGGGTAGCGTTAAAGTTACAATTTACGTAGTGATACGTGACTAAGTAGGAACGTTTCACAAGTTGATGGCGGGGATAAAAAATGATAAAAGCGTAAGCAATTTTAAAGGTAAGGTTCGTGGATAATGGCGGGGAATAAACATAAGAACACAACAAAAAAAGGAAAACTTATGATATACTTTAAACATCAATAAAGATAAAAAGGAGGACACCGCTATGGGAACAAAACTTAGAGGAATGTGGTCTGAAACACCAACATCATTTTGGAAAGAAATAACAAACAAAAATGAACTAAAACTTTTTAGAGAAGAAATGTTTAGAAATGATAAAAAGAATAGAAAGTATAATTACTCATTAAACATCATGGTAGATTCTGGCAATAAAAAACATCATGAAACAATGGATTATTTTGGCTTTAGTTTTGAATATAATTTCATGAAGCGGATGGATAAATTAGCAACAGAAAACGAGTATGAATTTAGAGTTGCATTACTCCAACAACTCTTTTTTGAAAATATTTATATGCAATTTAAAGACGCAATTAGATACGCAACAATTACATATGGAAATGTCTACCGCTATCAAAATGGAAAGTATGAACTTCAATTTGAAGAACCAAAACTTCATGTTATTTTTGAGTCTGTTGTTGAAGAAGTAATGAAAGAAAAAATCAATAATAGTATCATTCGTGAACTTGAAAATTTTGGATATAAAAGGTAGCTCATAAAAAAAAAGAAGCACCTAATTAGGCACTTCTTAATTTAGATAAATTGTCTTTTACTGTTTGACGAAGAACACCAACAGTAATATCTTTCTGGCGGCAACCTGTATCAAATTGCACTAAAGTATTGAATCCATCACGACTTTTTGTGAGGATTGAAATCTCAGTTGATGGTGTAAGAATATCTTCATTATACACATCAAAAGCACGACCAGATTCACCAGCTTCATTTAAAAGATAATTCATAATTTGATAAATTTTATTTTCAGACATAATGACAACACTCCTATATATATTATATTCACATTAACCACTAAACCGAAGCCCCGCCTTCGGTTTATTTTGGTTTTATAAAGAATCTTTTATTTTAAAAAAAGATTAATTGCGGTTAGCAACTTTTTAAAGAAATCACCCAACATATCATTTCGAACATGATCATCAAACAATTCACTTGTTGATTTAATTAAGTCATTGTCATCTTGAGAAAGGATATACGTACATTCTTCAAAATCAGATGGTTCTGAATCAATTTCGTGACTAATAATTCTAGTCATAAAGAATACTCTTTCATTATTTTTTTCATCGAACCCTTTAATATCAGTTATGATTTTTTCGATATTGTTATCATTTTCAATGCGGTTGAAAGTGTAATAATTAACTCCATTTATATTGACTCTTTTATAGTAAATCATAGTAAACATCTCCTTAAATTTTAATAGTGACCAAAACGTTCTATTGTGTCTTTTAGAACATTATAATAATTTAACAACTCATCTTGATAATTATCCTCATCAATATATTTAAGTTTAGATTGAATGATATCTGAAGCATCATGTTTAAGTTCAACATGGTCAATGATAACATCTTCAAACATAGGAACTATAGCTTCATTACTGATAACTTTTGTGTTTTCTAAGTTAAATACTCGCAAACCAGTTTCATTATCAAAGCCTTTTATGCTTGTAATAGTTGAGGTTGCATAAGTGTCAAAGTCAAATAATGTGTTAGTATAAATTGTATAAACAATTCCATCAAGTATAATATGAGGTCTAGTTAAAGGTTGCATAATAAAAAAAACTCCTTAAATTAAATTTAAAAAAAAGATACCTAAAGTAGATATCTTTTTTTAATCACGAGTGCCAAAGAATCGAAGTGAATCTGATATTGCGTTGAAGAAATCATTGAATATCATGTCAGATATTTCACGAGCAACATCATCATCTTCTCCATGAGTAGCAGATTCTATACGAGATGATATAACATCCATATCATCTTGACGAAGGTCAAAACTAGATGAACTAGATGGTTCATCACCAAAGACACCTTCTTCAACGAATAGAGAACTGCGTCGAAGGAAAAAGACACGTTCACCCGTATCAACATCGAAACCTTTTATATCACGCATAGTTCGATGTACACCTATATCAACATTACTAGAATCCGAAAACATCACGAATTCTACATCATTTATTCTTACGAAAAGTTCTTCAGCCATATGGACCAACTCCTTTAATTTAATATTCAAGTTTTAATCTAAACCAAAGCGAAGCCTTTGGTTTGTTTGGTTTTTTATAGAACAAAAAAAGAGGACCTTAATCCTCTTTAGATGAAACAACTTTATTATAGTTTTCATGTTCTTCAAAACCATATTCAGTTGAATCACCATAAACTTCAAAAGCATTAACGTATTCTTTTTTATACATAGATATCACCTCTTAGTTATGTGGTTTAGTAAAGTATAATTTAAGAGCTGTACCGATTGTAGTTATAGCTAAAAAGCTCGTAACAAACATGATACTATTTAATCCTTTACTAAGAAATAGATTAACGATTGTTCGAATTGCACCGCCGCTATCAATAGAAGCAGCATAATCCCACTTGAAAACGAGAATAACAAAACTTCTAGCAATCAGCCATACGAAAAACCATAATGAAAGTAATGTTAACACCATTGGTTTACTAAAAATGTGACGTTCATTATTTAGTTTTTCATCGAGCCATTTAGCTGATTCTAGGATTAAAGATTTCAGTTCTTTTTTGATTAGTTGATACATATTTTTCACTCCTAATTAATTTAATGGCGGATAAGTTTCAGTTTTTTAAGTGTTGATTTTTTAATTCTAATTGGAAAGATCGCTTTTATAATCAACACAGTATAATGAGCTGATAAAAGAGCTATAATATTGATGAGAAATAATGTTAAAAAAATATCAAACATTCAAATCACTCCTTAAAAATATTCACGATACACCCTAGACAAATTTTGAATTTTAAATTTGTCATTAAGGTTTTTGGCCATAAAAAAAAAGAGAGACCAAAGGTCTCTCTCTTTAGAAATTAGTTTTCAAGTTTGAAGTTTTGAGCTACTAATTGTAACTCATAAACGTCTTTACCATCTTTAGTATAATGAACAGGTTCTAAATCACATGTAACTGTTGTGATTTTACTACTGTCATTTTTACGTGGTGCGATGTGTTTTTCAATTAAATCAACTTGAGCTTGTGTTTTAGGGAAAAATCTTGAATCATAAAATTTAGATCCATATTTCCCTTTATGTTCTCCTTCTTTGTTTTTATACTCGTTTTGAACACGAGTAGTGACGATAAATGTAGGTAGTTTACCGT
>ERZ1029886.105-NODE-105-length-22026-cov-6.310273_pt1 | contig 22026 bp, 18 predicted proteins | sample MGYA00519232_ERZ1029886 | MGnify/ENA primary metagenome ERZ1029886 (study PRJEB33666, sample SAMEA4610932) | skin metagenome | biome: Human-associated habitat; feature: Malodor aspect; material: skin | place: Philippines | collected 2015-08 ... | reverse complement strand
AATAATGGAAATCAAGGCAAATGCCTAGGAACAAAACCCGGGACACTTCAAAGGAATGGGTTATATGGCTTTGTCTCCTAATAGCGCTAGTGGGGTTTGTTATTTTTTTCTTGGCTACGACGATGAGCCCAGCTGGGGGCGTTATAACGGGCGTATGTCTACTAGGCCTAACCGTTTCCGGAATCGTTTCGAGCCTCCAAGGGGCAGCGACTGGATGGATTATTTTCTTCCAGATTTCTACCTTATTGCTTGCGTGGTGGGCCTCGGAAAGCCTCAAAGGGCCAAATCAAAGGTGGATTGAATAAGAAGGGTTGGAATGACTGACATTGTTCATGAAGCCCAGGACACGCACCTGTGCGCCTTGTTCATCGAAGCCCACGGGGGCGGTGGAGACTACGAGTACGCGCTAGACGCCGCCACGCTCGCCCGACTCGTGCGCGCAGCACAGAGGGCACTTTCTTAACAACGTCCCGCAGATAACCCAGACAAATTTCTAGGCTTAGCCACCAGCCTCAAAGGAAAGCTGTTGCGGAGACGAGAAACCGCCCCGGTAGGCAGCCCATGAACTGCCCGCCGGGGCGGTAAAGAGCTTAAGCGGTGAGCTGCCTAAGCGTCGCGCTTTTGCAACAAGAGGACACCGAGAACCCAGAGGATTACGGCCCAGGCAATAAATACCAGGCAGAATCCCCAGGATTCCTTCCACGGAGCATCCACCGGATCTATCTCCCAAAGCCAAGACTGGAAAGACTTGAACGGCATGAAGTTAACCAGCTTGCTGCCAACCTTGGGGATGCTGGCCACAAGATTATCCACGCCGAGGAAGAGGATGAGGCCGATAGCTACAGCACCAGCCGTCGAACGCAGCAGCAGGCCTAGACCTTGCGAGAAGAGGACGAGCAGCGCAGCAGCCAACGGGTACTTCCACAGCTGCTTTTGGCCCATCTCATCGTCCCAAGGGTGGAATTGCGCGGCTACCTCATCGTGGGCAAAAAGCTCGGTAAGTAGGTAGGCGCCCGCCACAGCGATAAAGGTCAGCGCGGCCGCGATAACGGCGTACATGAGCAGCTTAACCAAGGCCACCGACCAGCGGCGCGGGGTAGCCATAAACGTGATGGTCTGCGTGCCATAGCGGTACTCGGTGGTGACGATCATGATGGCTTGGATCATGAGCACGGGCAGGCCGAGGCCGAAAAGAACAGACACCGCGCCATCCGGGGTGATAACATCCATGCCCAACGCTGCATCCTCGGGGTTTTCTGCCGGTTGGGTAAGGCGAGCATTCAAGATAGCCCAGCCCCACACAAAGAAGAGGAATATGAAGGTGGTCCACCAGAAGGAGCGGGTGGTGTGCAGCTTGGTCCATTCGGACTTCAAGGTATTCAGCATGGCGAATTAAACCTCCTGCTGGGTGGGTCGAGCGAACGGAGTGGCGGCGCCAGCGGCGCCAGCGGTGCCAGCGATGCCCGGGTTGGGGGCGCCGGTGGAGCCGTGGTACTGGACGGCGTCGCCAGTAAGCTCCATGAAGGCATCCTCCAAGGAGGCGCGCTTGAGGCTGAGCTCATTAAGCGGCACCCCGGTGGAGTAAGCCAGCTGGCCCACAAAATCGGTGGTCTGGTTGGAAATCACCAGGCGGGGGCGGCCTTCCTCGTCGGTGGACTCGGTAAAGGCGATGCCCTCGGCACGCAGCGCGGAGCTAAAGGCATCGAGATGGTCGGAGCGCACCAGCACGGAGGACTGCGAGTGGTCCTTCACAAAGTCATAGGTGGGCTGGTCCGCCACCAGGCGGCCCTTACCAATGACCACCAGGTGATCGGCGGTCTGAGACATCTCCGAGAGCAGGTGGGAAGAAATCAAAATGGTGCGGCCCTCATCGGCTAGGGCGCGCACGAGCTGGCGGACCCAGCGAATGCCCTCCGGGTCGAGGCCGTTGACCGGCTCGTCCAAGATGAGGATGCCCGGGTCACCGAGCAGCGCGCCGGCTAGGCCTAGGCGCTGGCCCATGCCGAGGGAGAAGCCGCCGACCTTCTTACCGGCGACGTCGGAAAGCCCTACCAGCCCCAAGACCTCGTCAACGCGGGAAGTAGAAATGCCGTTGGACTGCGCAATCCATTTCAGGTGGTTGGCGGCGCTGCGGTTGCGGTGCACCGCTTTGGCATCGAGCAAGGCGCCTACCTCACGCAGGGGATCCTTCAGCTCGTGGTAGTGCTTGCCGTTGATGCGCGTCCTGCCGGCCGTCGGCGTGTCCAAGCCCAGGATCATGCGCATGGTGGTGGATTTGCCCGCGCCATTGGGACCCAGGAACCCGGTGACCATGCCGGGTTTTACCTGAAAGGTGAGATCATCAACGGCGCGGACAGACTTATATTGTTTAGTCAGTCCTTCTACTTCGATCATGGCACTAGCGTGCCATAAATCCGGCAACTTTACCTGTTTAATGCCTCCACGCTCTCCCGCAGGGTGGGAAAGGCGTGGCGGAAGGCGGCCAGAAGGGGGAGGCTTTCTACCTCCTCAAAAGGCACCCAGCGCAGCTCATAGGACTCTTCATTAGCTGTGGTAGGAAGCGGTGCGCCGGTGCGCGTGCGTGCTAGGACGGTAGTGTAGGTCCACTCCCCCGGCAGATCCCCCGCCGCGGGATAGGGCCCGGCCGTTACTCGCGCGTCGAGCACCTCTACGTCCTGGGGTGCAATCGCGCATTCTTCATGCGTTTCACGCAGCGCGGCCTGGGTGGGCGTCTCCGTAAAATCGCGGGCGCCACCCGGAATCCCCCAGGTATCGCCGTGATTGGTCCACGCGGCGCGGTGCTGGAGGAGCACCTTGCGCCCGGCGACGAGGAACAGGCCGGCGGCACCAAACTTTCCCCAGACGCGAATGCCGCCGGGGCCTGCCGCCCAGCCGTCTCCACTGTGAGGGTTATGCATGCTGCCTATCCTAGCCACACACGCGGGTATATGGTGGCGCCCAGCACACTGCGGGCGCTATTCTAAGTGAATGACCGAGCAGGCAGTCCGGGCAGAAAGCGTGCACGACGAGCACGCTCACCCGAGCGATCACTGGCTCGATGAGGTCACCGCGCCCACCGGCCCGGCCTTCAGCGGGCTCAGTAGCCGCGCCATGGAATGGTTCGCGGGCCCGGCGCGCCTGCTGCGCCGCTTTTACTACTTCGCCTCCACTACCCCGGGCAAGCTTTTTACGGTCACGCTCATTCTCACCGTAGCCCTAGGCGCCGCCGGCTTATCGATGTCCCAGTCTTCCGCCGCCCGCCACTCCGACTTGGACGAGCTGCTGAGCACCACCGAGCCGATGTCGAACGCGGCGCACCACCTTTATAGTTCGCTCTCGGTGGCCGATACCGTGGCCACCACCGGCTTCGTGCAGGCGGGCGTGGAATCGGAGGAAAACCGCGATAGTTATAACGAGGCCATCGATGCCGCTTCCGTAGCGGCCACCGAATCCGTGCTGGGCACCACCAAAGAGGATGGTCGGGTGCGCGAGCTGGTGACCTTTATCCAACGCGAGTTGCCCGTCTATACCGCAATGGTGGAAAAGGCCCGCGCCAATCACCGGGCGGGCAATGCGGTGGCCAATTCCTATATGTCCAATGCCTCGGCGCTCATGCGCGAGCGTATCCTGCCGGCTGCCTCCGAGCTGTTTCAGCTGACCACCGCCAAGGTGAATCAGCAACAGCAAGAGCTCACCTCGCCGCAGTGGGTGCCGCTCTCCGGCCTCTTGGCCGCGCTCTTCTTCCTCGCCGTGGCCCAATGGTGGCTGTGGCGCCAGACCCGCCGGCGTTTTAACCGCGGCTTCTTAACGGCCAGCGTGCTGCTTTTCTTGGCTATCTCCTGGGTAGCGCTATCCAACCTCGCCACCTGGTCCACCGGCCACCAGGGCTTTGAGACGGCCTCGCGCCCGTGGGATTCGCTCACGGCCTCGCGTATTGAGGCGCAGCAGGCGCGTACCTCTGAGACCCTGGCGCTGGTGCTGCGCTCCTCCGAGGAGGATACGATGGTGCGCTTTTCCAGCTCCATCAACTCCATCGAAGGGGCCCTCGAGGATTATGAAGAAGCGCTCAATGATGAGGACGTGGAGGTCACCGACCCAGAACTCATCCACAGCGCCCGGGCGGCCGCCGAGCAGTGGCGCGGCACCCATGACAAGCTCATGGGTGCGCTCAAGGACGGCGACTATGACGAGGCTATTTACCAGGCCACGGCGACCGAGCCCAAGAACGGAGAGATGACCGCGGCGCGTTCCTATGACGAGCTCGACGCGGAGCTTTCGGATCTCATCGGCCAGGCGCGCATCGCCATGCGCAGCTACTTAGAGCGCGGCCTGACCGCCATGACCGCGGTGTCCTCGGCCGTGTTCCTGCTGACCTTGTGCGCCATTATTGCCGTGTGGCTAGGCATCCGCCCCCGACTGCAGGAGTACCTCTAATGCGCCGCCCACGCCTTACCCTCGCCGCGCTTGCCTGCGCCTGCGCCGCGCTACCGCTCGCCTCCTGCGATGTTCGCTCCACCCCGCCGCTGGAGGCGCCCGCCGAGCACGCCCTCGATTCAAAACCGGGCCCGCCGCTGCCGGAAGGGGCGAAGGTTGAACAGGCCGGCTCCACCGCCGCGCAGCGCGCCTCTGATGAGGAAATCAAGGGCAGCTACCGCCCGGATGATAAGAAGGCGAAGGAGCGGGTGCCGGACATCGTCAAGCGCGGCCGTCTCATCGTGGGCGTGGACCGCTCCAATAACTTGATGAGCTACCGCGATGCCGCCACCGGTGACGTGCGCGGCTTCGAGGTGGATATCGCCCGCGAGATTGCCCGCGATATCTTTGGCGATCCCAATAAGGTGGACTTCCGCTTCATAGAATCCTCCGACCGCGTTAATGCCCTCAATACCGGCGCGGTGGACATGATCGTGCGCACCATGACCATCAGCCCAGAGCGCGAGCGCGACGTGGCCTTTTCCATTCCCTATATGAGCACCCAAACCCGCATGCTGGTGCTCACCAATTCCGGCATGAAGTCCGTGAAGGACGCCGCCGGTAAGACCCTATGCGGTGTGGACGCTTCCACCGCGCTGGAAACCATCCGCGAGCACGCCCCCAAGTCCGATATCTTGGTTACCCGTTCCTGGGGCGATTGCCTGATGGCCCTACAGCTCAACCAGGCCGATGGCATCGTCGTCGATGATGCCTTGCTCTCCGGCATGGCCGCCCAAGACTCCTATACCTCCATCGTGGGCGAGCCGCTAGAGACCGAGAACTACGGCGTGGCCGTACGCCGCCCTAGCAAGCAGCACAACACCCGCCCGCTGCTGCGCCAAGTAAATTCCACGCTCGAACGCATCCGCCGCGACGGCACTTGGTCTTCCATTTTTGAGGAGTGGCTCGGCGCCTACCTGGAAGAGCCCACCCTGCCGGCCGGAAAGTACATCGAGGAGGACGCTAAGCCATGAGCCATAACCCGAATTTCAGCGATGACGAGCTCGAGTACATCGAGCCGGAGAACCTCGATACCCAGCGCGCCTTCCGCCAGCCCACCAATGCCGCCAATTCCGCGCAGGAGCCGGATGCGCTGGACGATGCCCCCTCGGGCGACAGCCCCTCGGACGAGGGCCCCGCCACCGCTGCCGTTGCTTTCGACCCCTTTGCGGACGAGGACGAAGAGGGCACTGCAGCCGTGGCCTTCGATCCCTTCGCCGCCGAGGATGAGCCCGGCGATGACGCCGGCACTTCCGCGGTTGCCTTCGATCCCTTCGCGGACGAAGACGAGGACGGCGATGGTTCCATCGACCCAGACCATATCTCCAGCCTTCTGGCGGATCTGGATAATATCCGCGCCCAACGCGAACAGCAGCGCGCCCAAAAATCCCAAGAGGACTCCTCGCAACGCTCGCGCCGCCGCGCGCTCGACACCTTCCGCGAGCGTCGCGGCACCCACCGCTCTGAGCGCCGCGTGGCCGATGGCATGGTGCGCCTGCCGTTTATCACCCCGGCCGAACCCACCGATGCGTTGATCGACCCCACCGAGGAATCCTCCGGCAAGAAGATTCCGCCACCACAGCTACAGCCCGGTGACATGGTGGCCGGACAGTACGAAATCTTGGGCGTTATCGCCCACGGCGGCATGGGCTGGATTTACCTGGCCAATGATCACTTTGTCTCCGGAAGAGTGGTGGTCCTCAAAGGTATGCAGGCCCAAAAATCGGCCGATGAAACCGCCGCTGCGGTGGCAGAACGCGAATTCCTCGCCGATATTACCCACCCTGGCATCGTCAAGATTTTCAACTTCATCGATGACGCCCGGGTGCCCGGCGGCTTTATTGTCATGGAGTATGTCGGCGGGCCGTCGCTAAGAAGCAGGCGCAAAAAGCAGCCGGATAAGCTCCTGCCGGTCGATATCGCCATTGCTTATATCTTGGAAGTCCTGCCCGCGCTGGAGTACCTGCATTCGCGCGGGGTGGTCTATAACGACCTAAAGCCCGATAACATCATCGTCACCGAGGACCAGGTCAAGCTCATTGACCTGGGCGCGGTCTCCGGCATTGGCGCGTTTGGCTATATCTACGGCACCAAGGGCTACCAAGCCCCGGAAGTGGCCACCGAGGGCCCTTCCATCGCCAGCGATATCTACACCATCGGCCGCACCCTGGCTTCGCTCTGCCTCAAGCTGCCTACCGAGGACGGCGTCTACCTGCCCGGCATTCCCACCCCGACCGAGGAACCGGAGCTGCGCCGCTTCTTGTCGCTCTACCGCCTGCTGCAGCGCGCCACCGACCCGGATCCGGAGCGCCGCTTTACCTCCATCAAGGAGCTGCGCACCCAGCTCTACGGCGTGCTGCGCGAGGTCATTGCCATCCGCGACGGCCTGCAGTACCCCTCCCAGCATTCGCTTTTCTCGCCGCAACGTACCACCTTTGGCACCAAGCACCTGGTTTTCCGCACGGACCAGCTTATCGACGGCATCGATCGCACCGTCCAAATCACCGCCCCCGAGGTCGTCTCCGCCCTACCTACCCCGCTGCTGGACCGCGATGACGTAGGCGCCGGCCTGCTGCAGGGTGCATCCTATGCGGAGCCACAGGAAGCCCTGGAGACCCTCCGCCAGGCCATGCAGACCCCCGAGTACGAGCACTCGGCCGAAATTCCCTTGGGCGTGGTGCGTTCCATGATCGACCTGGGCTATACCGGCCAAGCCCGCCAGTGGCTAAGCTCCATCGAGGACCGCCTCGGCCGCGACTGGCGCTTCCAGTGGTACGCCGGCATCACCGAGCTGCTTCACGACGACTACCGCGACGCCCAGAAATACTTCTCCACCGTCCTCGATCTCCTGCCGGGCGAGGCGGCGCCCAAGCTTGCCATCGCCGCCATCAACGAGCTCATCCTGCAGCAGCTGGACTATAGCGATACCGCGCTTATTGACCCCACCGTGGCCCGCGCCTGCTCCAATATGCATTCCACGCTGGCCGATCTCCCCAACTCCGCCTTTGAGGGCCAGCCGGAAATCTGGAACCACGTCACCCAGGATCCGGCCGCGCTGCGCTTTAACTCCATGCGCCTTTACGGCATTGTGTGGTCCACCAACCCCACCACCGTCTCCTCTTCCTTTGGCCTCGCCCGCCAACTGCGCTCCGAGGGCCAGGTGGAGGTAGCCGTTGTGGTCCTCGACAAGGTCCCCAATGCCTCGCGCCACTATCGCATGGCCCGCTTGACGACGATCCTCCAGCTCATCGTCCACGATCTTTCCGAGTCCCGCATCCGCCGCGCCGCCCGACGCCTCGAAGAGGTCCCCACCAACGAGCCGCGCTTCCTCCAGATCAAGATCGCCGTCATCTCCGCCGGCCTGAATTTCCTGCGCAATGCCGATCTCTCGCGCGCCGCCTCCCCCAACGACCTCTTTGAATACGCCTTTACCCAGCGTGGCCTGCGCACCGGTCTCTCCGAAACACTCCGCGCCCTCGCGCGCCAAGCACCGTTTAGCCGCCACCGCTACGCGCTCGTTGACCTAGCCAACCAGGTCCGTCCCGTCACTACCTTCTAATCGCTACACAGGCTCGTACAGCCGCCCCACTAATAGAGCTCCAGGTCCTCCGATAAGGCCGTCAATTCAGCTACGGCACGGCACTGGCTGGCATCTCTTTCATTCTTGTATTTCTGCAGATCCGCAAGACTCACGCGGCGATGGGACCCAACTTTGTAGCCGGGAAGGCTCCCTTCATCAATGAGCTTTACAACGTGTGGCCGCGAAACATTGAGAAAGTCTGCTGCCTGTTGCGTGGTGAATTCGGATTCCTCGGGCACTACGCGGACCGATTTCCCTGCCGCTTCGATGGCGAGAACTTTCTGCAGGGTTTCGGCGATCTCTCGCGGAATTGCGATTATTTGCTCGGTTCCTTGCACGAATATATCCACTGGTGCCGGTGAATCTTTTGCCTCCAACACAGAATTGAGCCTTAATAAAGCCTCTTCCGCTGGGCTGGTATCCCGAGTTGCCCCGCCATTTTGTAAGTCTTTCACACCCTTGACCCTACAGAATAAACGCAATAAACGAAACGCTTGCTGTATTAGGTTCAGAGATAAAAAGAGGCGCGCGATCCCTTATGGATCGCACGCCTCTCGTTCACATTCCAGCTTCTAACTGGACATAAGAGCCTTTACTTGTAGAGGCCAGCCTCACGCGCCATTGCGGCGATTTCGGCGGACTTCTGAGCGATAGCCAGCTCCTCGTTGGTCGGAACAACAAAGACCTTGACCGGTGAATCCTCAGTGGAGATCATGCGCGGCTGGTCGGAACGAACCAGGTTGCGCTCCTTATCAAAGTGGATGCCATACATATCCAGGTTGTACAGGGAGTCCTGACGGACCTCGGTATCGTTCTCGCCCACACCGGCGGTAAAGGTGATGGCGTCCACGCGGCCCAAGGAAATCATGTAGGAACCGATGAAGCGGCGCAGCTGGTGGATGTAAATGTTATAAGCCAGCCAAGCGTCCTGGTCTTCGTTGTCGATGCGCTCGCGCAGCGTACGGAAGTCGTTAACGCCAGAGATGCCCTTGACACCGGACTGCTTGTTGAGCAGGTTGTCAATCTCATCCACGCTCATGCCCGCCTGGCGGACGAGGTGGAAGATGATGCCCGGGTCAATGTCACCGGAACGGGTACCCATAGCCAGACCAGCCAGCGGGGTCAGGCCCATCGAGGTATCGATGGCGCGGCCATTGCGGATGGCTGCAGCGGACGCACCGTTTCCCAGGTGAAGGGTGATTTGGTGGGTGTGCATCGGATCGCGGCCCAAAAGTGCTGGTACCTGCTGGGAGACGAACTCGTGAGAGGTGCCGTGGAAGCCGTAGCGACGGATATCGTACTTGGATGCCACCTCATTGTTGATGGCATAAAGCGCAGCTGCCGGCGGCAGGGTGTTGAAGAACGCGGTATCGAAGACAGCAACGTGCGGAATATCCGGCAGCATCTTGCGGGCCACGCGGATGCCGTCCAGGTTGGCCGGGTTGTGCAGCGGAGCCAGCGGGATGAGGTCTTCAATCATGGACTCAATCTGGTCCACGATGAGCTGTGGCTCGGAGAAGAGGCGGCCGCCGTGAACAACACGGTGACCAACGGCGATAACATCCACGTCGGTCGGGCCAACGTTGTGCTCGCTCATGATGGCAAAAGCGCGCTCAAGGCCGAAGGAGTGAGTAGGGATTTCCAGCTCTTCCTTGTACTTCTCGCCACCGGTCTTGACGGTGACGGCGCCGAGGGGCTCGCCAACCTGCTCGACCAGGCCAGAGACCAGCGGGGTATCCGTGGCGCTGGACTCGGGATCGACCAGCTGGAATTTAACGGAGGAAGAACCTGAGTTAAGGACCAGAACGTATGACATTTATTTCTCTCCAGCCTGAATAGCGGTGATTGCAACGGTGTTGATGATGTCCGGAACGGTCGCGCCACGCGACAGGTCGTTTACCGGCTTGTTCAGGCCCTGCAGGATCGGGCCCACGGCGAGCGCGCCGCCGGTGCGCTGTGCCGTCTTGTAGCCGATATTGCCGGCCTCCAAGTCCGGGAAGACGAAGACGTTGGCCTGACCGGCAACGTCAGAATTCGGCATCTTCTTAGCCGCAACGCCTGGGTCGCAGGCGGCGTCGAACTGCAGCGGACCATCCACCTTGACGGAAGAATCCAGCTTCTTGGCGGCTTCGACGGCGGCCACTGCACGGTCAACGTCCGGTCCGGAACCGGAAGTGCCGGAGGAGTAGGACAGCATGGCCACGCGTGGGTCGATGCCGAACTGGGAGGCGGTCTGTGCGGAAACGATGGCGATCTCGCCCAGCTGCTCAGCGGTGGGGTTCGGGTTGACGGCGCAGTCACCAAAGGCCCACAGGCGGCCGCGCATGACCATCAGGAAGATGGAGGAGACCACGGAAGCATTCGGCTTGGTCTTGATGATCTGGAAGGAAGGCTTGATGGTGTGGGCGGTGGTGTGAGCAGCGCCGGAGACCATGCCATCGGCCAAGCCCTTGTGCACCATCATGGTGGCGAAGTAGGAGATGTCCTTCATCGTCTCGCGAGCCTGCTCGAGGGTGACGCCCTTCTTCTTGCGCAGCTCGGCAAAGTCGGCGGCGAATTCCTCTGCCAGCGGGGACTCGAGGTGGTTGATGATCTCGGCACCAGCCAGGTCGAGCTTGAGCTCTTCGGCACGGGCCTTGATATCAGCCTCGTCGCCCAGGATGGTCAGCTTGGCAACCTTATCGCGCAGCACCACGTGGGCGGCCTCGAGGATGCGGTCATCGTCGCCCTCTGGCAGGACGATGTGCGAACCAGCGGCGCGGGCCTGGTCAATGAGCTGCTTCTGGAAGAGGTCTGCGGACATGACCGGGGAGACGTCGCCAAGCGCAGCAAGTGCGCCCGGAACCGCTTCCAGATCGGTGAAGATGCCAGCGACGGTAGCCCCCAGGGATTCCGCATTGTGCTGGGCAAGCTCGCCGGTGCGCTGCGGGGCGCCGGAAATGATGGCCAGCGGCAGGCCAAGGGCGGCAGCTACCTCAGCATCGAAGGCGATATCGCCGGTGCCCTGCGCCACGATGTTCTCAGCGGCGGGAGCCTCAGCAAGTACGGCGGCGACGGTGGCATCGAAGTCTTCGAGGCGGATGAGCTCCGCGCCTAGGTCTTTAGCCAAGGCGGGCACGTCGAGGCCATCGAAGCCACGGCCGATAGCGCTAATAACTGCGGAATGGGATGCAGACATGCAATTTACCTTTCATTCACGGTCACTTGAACACAATTAACGCGCCTCATAACTTCATGTCAGTCATCACAGTTATCAGCGCGCGGTGACTACTCCACTGTACGCGATTTACCCCCTCCTATGCCCCATCGTGACCTCCCTAAACTGGGGTTAGTAACGCTGTAGTTTTTATCGCATAGTGACCGCGTAGAATATGCAGCACAACGAAAGAAAGGACTCCCTAAGCACATGACTACCCCAGTGCGCGTCGCCGTGGTCGGCTCCGGCCCGGCAGGCATTTACGCCTCTGACCTTCTAGTGAAATCCGACCTCGATGTGCAGATCGATCTTTTTGAAAAGATGCCGACGCCGTTCGGTTTGATCCGCTACGGCGTGGCACCGGATCACCCGCGTATTAAGGGCATCGTGCAGTCCCTGCACAACGTTATGGAAAAGGAAGAGATCCGCTTCCTGGGCAATATCGAGGTGGGCAAGGACATCACCGTCGAGGAGATGCGCGAGTATTATGACGCCATCATCTTCGCCACCGGTGCTACCGCCGATAAGCGCATGGGCATCCCGGGCGAGGATCTCAAGGGCAACCATGGTGCCGGCGAATTCGTGGGCTTTTATGACGGCAACCCCAACTTCGAACGCGATTGGGATCTCTCCGCAGAGTCCGTCGCCGTGGTTGGTGTGGGCAATGTCTCCCTCGACGTCTCCCGCATCCTGGCTAAGACCGCGGACGAGCTGCTCGTGACGGAGATCCCCGATAACGTTTATGAGGCGCTGAAGAAGAACCGCGCCAAGGAGGTCCACGTCTTCGGCCGCCGCGGCCCGGCGCAGGCTAAGTACACGCCGAAGGAGCTCAAGGAGCTGGACGAGTCCCCGACCATCGAGGTCATCGTCAACCCCGAGGACATCGAGTATGACGCCGCCTCTGAGGAGGCCCGTCGCGCCGCCAAGTCCACTGACCTGGTGTGCCAGACCCTCGAGTCCTACGCCATGCGCGAGCCGGGCGATGCCCCGCACAAGCTCTACATCCACTTCTTCGAGTCCCCAGTAGAGGTATTGGGCGAGGACGGCCACGTCACCGCCATTAAGACCGAGCGCACCGAGCTCAATGGCGATGGCTCCGTAACCGGTACCGGCAAGTTCACCGAGTGGCCGGTGCAGGCCGTCTACCGCGCAGTGGGCTACCACCCGCAGTCCGTCGACGGCGTACCTTTCGACGAAACCCAGGCCACCATGCCTAACGACGGCGGCCACGTGCTGGCCAATGTCGACGGCGAAAAGCTCCCTGGCCTCTACACCACCGGCTGGATTAAGCGCGGCCCGGTAGGCCTCATTGGCAATACCAAGTCCGATGCCAAGGACACCACCACCATGCTCATCGCCGATTACAAGGCCGGCGACTTGGAGCCGGCCACCAAGCGCGATCCGCAGGATATCCTGGACTTCCTGGCTTCCCGCGATATCGCCGTGACCACCTGGGAAGGCTGGCACCGCCTGGATGCTGCCGAGCGCGCCGCCGGCGAGCCGCACGGCCGCGAGCGCATCAAGATCGTCGAGTGGGACGAGATGGTCAAGCACGCCGGCCCGCAGGCCTAACCCGTGCCGCATATCATTTCCGCCGCGCCCCTAGAGCAGCTGGCGGCCTTGGACGTCCACCAGCTCTACAAGCTGCGGGTGGACGTCTTTGTGCACGAGCAGCGCTGCCCGTACGCCGAGATTGACGCCACCGACGCCGACCCCCAGACCGTGCACCTGCTGGCCTGGGATGCGGATTCCCATGACCTGCTGGGCACGGCCCGCGTCTTTCCGGCCGCGAACTCTTCCAGGCGGCCGTCGACCTAGGCGAGCGCATGCACCCAGGCCAGCCGCTCTATCTGGAGGCGCAGGCCGGCCTCGTGGACTATTACGCCGGCTTTGGCTTTACTCCGGTAGGCGAGCTATTCGACGACGAGGGAGTCCCTCACCAGCCGATGCTGCGCCCCGCTTCCTAGTCGGCGTCATCCACGCCGGAGGCAAGCTTCGGGTCGAGCTCCACGCCGCCCTCGTATTCCACGACCTCGATATCGGGAACGTTATCCGCCTCCGGCTCGATGCCGCGCGCACCACCCTGGGCCAAAAGGCCCGGCGTGGAGGTCACCTCGATCTTGTGCGCCGCTAGTGCTGCGCGGTCGCGCGCCTCCTCCGCGCTTTCCGCGGTGGCAGACACCAAGCCCATGCGACGGCCCTTGTAGGCCCCGGGCTTGCCAAAGAGCTTCACGTCCGTCTCGGCGTAGTTGAGGGCCGCGGCGACGCCGGTATAGGCCACCTCATTTAACTCCTCGTCCGCGTGGATGACCACGCTGGCGCCAGGGGTGACCAGGGTGGCGTCGATGGGGTAGCCCAAAATCGCGCGCGCATGCAGGTCAAAGGCGGAAAAACGCTGGGTATAGCAGGTCAGCATCGCCGTATCCGAGGGTCGCGGGGATACGGAGGAAAAGTACACGTCATCGCCCGCAACGAAGAGCTCCACGCAGTACACGCCGCGCCCGCCCAACTCATTAGAGATGCGCGCGGCCACCGAGCGTGCGTTTTCCAGCGCGATCTCGCTCATGCCGGTAGGCTGCCACTCCTCCACGAGGTCACCGCGCTCATGGCGGTGACCGATAGGCTCGCTAAACCACGTGGCCAACTTGCCCGTGGCCGGATCGATGGAACGGATAGCCAGCAGGGTGACCTCGAGATCAAAGTCCACGAAGCGCTCGGCCACCACGCGGTGCGAATCCGAGGACACGCGCCGCACGGTCTCCCATGCGGTGCGCACATCCTCCTCGTCGCGAGCAATCATGTGGCCCTTGCCGGAGGTGGACACGTCCGGCTTAATAATGCACGGAAAGCCCAGCTCCCCCACCGCTTCCTCGAGCTCCTCCACGGAGCTAGCAAAGCGATACGCGGAAACCGGCAGCCCGATATTCTCCGCCACCTCGCGCACGCATTGGCGGTCCTGTGTCATGGCGCAGGCGCGGGCGGAGGGGACCACGATGGCGTCGCTATGCGCTTCCATCTCCTCCAGCGCTTCTACCGCAACGGTTTCTACCTCTGGAACCACAAAGTGCGGCTGAATCTCCTGTGCCAGCTGCAGGATGCGCCCGGTGTCCTTAATATCGGCGACGTAGCTAAACTGCGCCACCTGGTGCGCCGGCGCGCCCGCATACGAGTCCACCGCGTGGACCTCCAAGCCCAGGTTCTGGAAGGACATGGCCAGCTGCTTGCCCAGCTCGCCCGAGCCCAGCAGCAATACCTTGGTGGCATTGCTGGTCAGCGGCGTGCCAATATGACCGGCGATCTCGCCTGGATTATCCATGAAAATGCTCCTTCTAAGCCGCAGGCAGCGGCGTTTACTGCCCTAAATTATTTCATATTTAGGCCCCAACCCCACCACCTACATGCCAGGTGAGCCGGATAGGCGAAAGCGCCCTGTGGGCAATTCCACAGGGCGCCATAGAAGCTTCAGCCTAGGCTGCAGGTGCCTCAGCCGGTGCCTCGGCTGGGGCTTCGGCCGGAGCCTCCCCTGCCGGCTGCTCGGCGGGCTGCTCTGGCTCGCCTACCGGCTCCGCCACGGTAATGATGTTGTCCTCATAACCCAGCGCGCCACCAACGAACTGGCCGCCACAGGTAATGAGAACCAGACGGTTCTCGCCTTCCTTATCGTTGACCACATCCGGGAATCCGGAGCCCTTAGGCAGGCGGTACGGCGCCTCGGTCACGCGGAAGGTGCGCTCCTGGCCGTCGATGACCACGGTAAATTCCTGGTCCTTCTTCAGCTTGGTGAACTTCTCCGCATAACCAGTGCCCTGGCCCTGGTAGTTAATGTGGCCGGTAATCACACTCGAGCCCACATTGCCCGGCTCACCCGGCACTGCGGAGGCGGAGTACCAGCCCACGCGGGTGACGTCGTGTGGCGGCAACAGCACGCCCTGGTCCGTGACCTGTACGGGGTCCACGGCCGCGTACTCGCCATCGATGCCCACGGACATGCCCTCAAAGCCCTTGAACTCACCAGGCGCGGCCTCATACTCGTGCTCCTGCTGGCCCGAATCATCCACGAAGGCATCGGACTTCGGCCCGGATTCCTCCGGCGCGCTCTCGCTGGCCACCGTCTCCGGCGCCGAACCCGCCTCATCCTCATCATCGCGCGCCAGGTACAGCACTACCTGCAGCAAGACCAACGCCACCGCAATGATGGCCGCGATAATAGCGATCAGCTTGACACGGCCCATGCCCCGCTTGCCGACGCCCCCTTCTTCCCCACTCGCCGGATACTGCGACATTCCATTGTCTTCCGGCTGCTGTGGTTGCGCGTGCTTTCCCATAGCTAGCTTCCTCTACTTCCTCGATTTGTCTACCTTGTGCAGGTTATATGCAAATCCCCTCCAGCGTGTGCAGTCACACCCTGGAGGGGATTTTTGGTGTTTAAGTCTCAGCCTCGGCGGAGGGGCCGGTAGGCCACCTCACCGACGCTTAGGGATTACTTGATGTAATCCTGCATACCCGGCTCAAGCTCGGTTGCGCCGGACGGTACGGACTTAATCTCAACGCGGTCAGCGTTGGATGGCAGTGCGTTACCAGTCTCTTCAGGTTGCTGACCCTGGATCTCGACGCCGCGGCCGTTTCCATTGTCAGAGTTGCCGCCCTTAGGAGCGTCCTGACCCTTGTCCTCGTGACCATTGCCACCATTGTGGTTGCCGGTGTTGTCACCGTGGCCACCATTGTGGCTGCTGGAGTTGTCACCGTGGCCGCCATTGTGGTTGCCATGATCCTTGTGGTCGAAGTGATCCTTGATGATCTTGCCCAGGCCGATGCCCGGAATCAGGATGAGCCACCACTTATTGTCCTTGGAGGAACCGTTGGAGGAACCATCCGAGGAACCGCCTGGCTTGTCCTGATCGTGGACCTCGTGGGAGGTCACGGTCTGGGCGTCATCGTTGATGTCCTTGTGCTCAGCAATGTGGTTCGGCTTCTCCGGAGTTGCATCCGGGGTCTCCTCGCCCTTGTCGTTGACCTCGGTGGAGGTGAGCTCCTCGAAGGCAACCGCAGCCTGGACAGGCTCCTTCACATCATCGTTCACGGTGATGGTGACAGGGACCATGCCGTGGGACTTCTTCGGAGTGAAGGTCTTTTCACCGGTACCCAGAACAGTCTCGCCGTCCTTCTTGTTAATGAGCTCAGCCTTCAGGGTGTATTCCTTGCCAACGACCAGGTTGGAGTAATCAACCTCGTCGATGACCGTGGCACCAGCAACAACTTCCTTGGAGCCATTAGCGAAGTCCGCATTAGTAGAAATATGCGGCTTCGAGGTCACAGTCTGGTTCTCGTCGTTGATGTCCTTGTGCTCAGCGATGTGGTTCGGGTTCTCCGGAGTGGTATCCGGGGTGTCCTCACCCTTGTCATTGACGTCGGTGGAGGTCAGTTCTTCAAACGCAACCGCAGCCTCAACCGGCTCCTTCACGTCGTCAGAAACGGTGATCTTAACCTCAGCCTGACCATTTGCGGACTCAGGCTTAACAGTAGCCTCACCCTTGCCCAGAACGGTCTCGCCGTCCTCCTTGGAAATCAGCTCAGCATTGAGCTTGTACTGCTTACCCGGAATCAGGTTGAAGTAATCGACGGTGTCGATGACCGTAGCACCAGCAACAACTTCCTTGGAGCCGTTTGCAAAGTCCGCATTGGTGGAAATGCGCGGCTTGGAGGTTACGGTCTGGTCCTTGTCGTTGATGTCATCGTGCTTAGCGATGTCATTCGGGGTGCCCTCGTCGGTCGGCTCATCGTCGCCATTCTCGTTGACCTGGGTGGAGGTCAAGTACTCGAACGCAACAGCTGCCTGGACCGGCTTGGTCACATCATCGTTAACGGTGATCTCAACCTCGACCTCGCCGTCAGCAGTCTCCGGAGTGAACTTCACCGGCTCCTTGGACTCACCGATGACAGACTCATCAGCCTTGTTACGCAGCTCGGCATTCAGGGTGTATTCCTTGCCCGGAACCAAGTTGTGGAACTTAACGGTGTCGTTGACCTTAGCGCCAGCGATTACCTCGTGGGAATCATCTCCGAACTCAGCCTTAGTGAAGATCTCCGGAGTCTTTTCCTCAGACGGCTCGTCCGGCTTGTTCGGAGTAGTCGAACCACAGTCCGAAGGCTCGTCAGTCTCAGAGGTCTCGGAAGCTTCAGAGGACGTGGTCTCTACAGACTCGGACTCGGAAGGCTTGCTGGACTCAGACTCAGATGGTTCTTCAGACTCGGAAGGCTGCTCGCTCTCAGAGTTACCCGGCTCCTCAGACTCGCAGGTCTCAGTGGTCTTCGAGGTAGAAGAATCCTCAGAGGAAGAAGGCGCAGAGGTCTCACCCTCGTCGCCACCACCAGGCGTACCCGGAACATCAGTCTCGCCAGTAGGCGTGGTGGTCTGCGGAGTGGTGGTCTCGGAAGGCTTGTCAGACCTTACGGTCTGTGCCTCATCGTCGATGTCGGTGTGGTCGGCGATGTCATTCTTCTCACCAGTGGTGGAGTCTTCGCCGTCCTTGTTCACTGCAGTGGAGGTCAGGTACTCGAATGCAACTGCCTCGTCAACGGCTTCGGTAACACCCTCATCAACAGTGATCTTGACTTCTTCCGTGCCCTTGGAGGTCTTCGGTACGAAGGTCTTCTCACCGTGGCCGATTACCGGGTACTCACCAGTGGTCTCGTCCTTGACCTTGGAACGCAGCTCTGCATTCAGAGTGTATTTCTTGCCAGGAACCAGGTCGTTGTACTCGACAGTATCGGTAATGACAGTGCCAGCCTTGATCTCATCGCCCTTAGCCTTCTTAGCCTCGGTGCCGATGGATGGCTCCATCTTGGAGGTTACGGTCTGCTTCTCATCGTCGATGTCGCGGTGATCGGTAATCTTCTTCTCTTCATCAGAGTTCGGAGTTTCCTTACCGTTCTCATCGACCTGCTTGGAGTACAGCTCCTCGAATGCGACGGCAGCCTTGATGACGCCCTCAACATCGTCGTTAACCTTGATGTCAACAACCTGCTCACCGGCAGACTTCTCCGGGGTAAAGATTACATCGCCTTTGCCGACGACCTCGTGCTCACCCTTAGCATTCTCAGCCTTATTACGCAGCTCAGCCTTCAGGGTGTATTCCTTACCTGGCACCAGGTCGGTGTAGGTAACGGTGTCCTTGACGGTGACGCCAGCCTTTACCTGCTTAGCGTTGTCAAAGTCAGCATTAGTATGGATCTCCGGCTTCCACTCAGTGTTGACGGTCTGCTTCTCATCGTTAATGTCTTCGTGAGTAGCGATCGTGTTTTCATCGGTGGAGTTAGAGGTGTCCTTACCGTTCTCGTCTACCTCGGTAGATACAAGCTTCTCGAAGGCAACCGCTGCGTCAACAGCAGGATCAGCCTTGTCGTTGACGGTGATCTCAACGTCCTTTTCACCGGCGGACTCTTCCGGAACCAGTTCCGCAGAGCCTTCACCCAATACGGTTTCGCCATCTTTCTTGGAGATCAGCTTTGCCTTCAGGGTGTACTTCTTACCCGGAACAAGATCTTTATACGTCACAGTGTCAATAACCGTGGCACCCTTCTCTACACGGTCGCCATCCTTGATCTTGGCCTCCGTGTGGATCTCAGGGTTCCACTTAGTATTGACGGTCTGCGCCTTATCATCAATGTCCTCGTGATTCGTAATGAAGTTGCCATCACCGGAATCATTCGGGGCATCCTTGCCGTTCTCGTCCACCTCGTGGGAGTACAGCTTCTCGAAAGCAACGGCAGCAGCAACTGGCTTCTCCAGCTGCTTATCGACGTCAATCATTACCTCAACGTCGCCAGACTCACCCTTAGCTTCAAAGGTCTCAGAACCGGTACCAAGAATAGCGTGCTCGCCGTTTTCGTCAGCAGCCTTGTTACGCAGTTCAGCCTTCAGGGTGTACTTCTTACCCTGAACGAGGCCCTCGTAGTGAACCTTGTCCTTAACGGTAGCGCCTGCAACAACCTGCTGCTTGTCGCCATCAAAGGACGCTTCCGTCTTAATCTCCGGATTAAGGTTCTTTTCCTGTTCCTCCGTAGTCGGAGTCGGATCAGGATTAGGTACTACATCAGTAGTCTTACCCGGAGTCGGCTCGTCAGTATCCTCCGTAGTAGTTTCCTCAGAGTCAGTCGGCTCAGAATCGGTGGTCGTCTCACCGTTGGGAGTAGTCTCCTCAGCTGGATTCTCCGGAGTAGTCCCATCGGACGGCTTTTCTTCCGTGTTAGGAACGTCTGGAGAGGTCGTCTCTCCTTCGGAGCCGCCACCATTATCTGGATTATCCGGCAGACCGGGCTGGTCTGGCGGCAACAAACGTTGGGCACTACCTTCATAATACGAACCGGACGGCCCTGGGACTACGATCGTGATGTAAAACTCATCCGGATAGGTTTCAATCTCGGCGACCTTCGTAAAGCTAGGGCCACCGGTAATCCTGTCACCGGGGTTTTCTGCTCGTTCAAGCTTTAGACCGGTAAGCTTGGTAAATTCCTCCATGCTGCCGCTGAACGCCGGGAAATTAACTTCTCCGTCTGGGTTTTCAAACGTTGGGTCGGCGCCAGTAATGGTCTTTACTGCCCTTGTGCGATCGCTCGGACGCCAGCTAGTCAACGCTTGGAGGTAGATAACATATGTAGCAGCCTTTTTCCTGTATTGCTCCTTCAGCCCCTCTTCTTGTGCCTCTTCATATTGGCGCAACGCTTCTTGCCACTTTAGAGCGATACTGATGGCCGCATTGCGATACTCATCCTTAACTTCCAGTTTCTGAGCGTTCGACGTCAGGTATTCTGGTCCACCGTTGGTAGTTGGCCATATTTTACTAGGGTCAATACACCAAGCCCAGCCAATGTCATTTTTACTATTGGGAGCGTTGTTCTTTCCTGCGTAGGTTAAGGTACCCCAGGATGCTTCTATAGCTTTGACATCCACGCCCGGGCCGTATTCACCAGCCAAGTCCTCACTTGGCTGGAAACTGGAAGGCTCCGCGGCCCCCGCTTTACCACCCGGAACGGTGACCATGGCCGCAATTACCGCAATTGCAGCGAGCACTGCGGTAAAGACCATCCACCCCTCTCGGGATATGTTTTTTAATCTACTCATTCTTTCCTCTTCGAGCGGTACAAATACTTACATTCGTTTTCCTGTACAGCGAGTGTTTTCGCTGAGCAGAACCTGAAATTGAGACTTGAACACACTGCGGTTAATCAGGGTTCTGAACCCAAATCTGGATTAACTCTTATAGTGCTCTCAGAATAATATCACGGGAAAAATTAAGGCGCCAGCCAGAAAGTTTTAGAAAACTGCACGTTATGCAGGATTTCTAATTTCACGCCCGCAGGTAGATGCGCTAATTTCCACGGTAAACCTAGTGTTAAATTCAAATGTTTGATGCACCCTAGACTTTTCTTAGGGTTGGGACACCACAGCAATGACTTAATCAATACTAAGATTAGCTTTAACAAAAGCCGTGTAGACAACTCTATGCGCTGCGTTTTCTCTAATTTCGTGCGAATTCAAGGGGTCGATTTGCGTGCAATTTCTTCGCGTTACTCCGGGACCATCCATAGAAAATTGGTGTTACAGGAGTGACTGGAGAGCGCTCAATAGGGGTGGGCACACGTTCGACACCCTGGAGGTGTAGTAATCCTTAACCCTATTACCATTCATCTCCAAGAAGGGAAGTGTGAGCGAAAACTCTGCCTAGGGTCGTCACAATCACATTTAGGGGTCTCCACAAGGTCGAGGAAGAATTGGGCAAAGAAAAATCCGCACGGGCGTCGGCAAGTGGATGCTTTACCGAGACCGCAGTGCGGATCCTGGAATGAATTAGGCCTTAAAGAACGGCAGTGACCTGGTAACCCTTCTCCTGCAGGAGCTGGGAAACTGCCTCGAAAGTAGCGTCGTCCTTGTCCGGGTTGTAGGTCTCCGGATTCAGGGCAATATTGGCAGTGTCGCCTTCATAGCGGACGCTGATGAAGTCGTAGCCGGCTTCGGCATGTGCGGCGTCGATAAGAGCCTGCACGTCGTCGGTATTGCCCTGCTCAGCAGCAGCAACCTGCTCCTGCTCAGGTGCCGGCGCAGCCTCCTGCGCCGGGGCGCCCAGGCCGAAGAAGCCCATAATCGTGGCTAGCAGGCCGCTCAAAAGCTTGATGATCATTGAAGTAACTCCCTGTGATTTAGTGCGCGGGAATTTGGCCCGCGAAAGCTGTAAACTCTCTGTACTTAAAGCAATCTAAACTTTAGCTTAGTATCTAGTTACGTTCAACAGGGAAAGCCTTAATTCACCATGTCATGGGCTTGTGAGCGGTTAAGGGGCGCTGAAACGCCACAGCGCCCGTGCTCCGTCTCAATGACGGGACACGGGCGCTTTCGCTCAATTTGGGCTAAATCCCTTAGAGGAACCAAGAGCTGGATAGGGATAGGAACCTTTGTTGTCTGCTTGGAAGGCCAGAAGAAGCATCGTGCAGAGAGCCAGTTCAGCTGTGTTAGAGAGTGCTGCTCTCACACCGCACTAATAAGGACTACATCCTTACTGGTCTTCCATCACATCATGACGAATGATGGTCTGGTCGCGGCCCGGACCAACGCCGATATAGGAGATTCGGCAGCCAGACAGCTCTTCCAAGCGCAGGACGTAATCCTGTGCCTTCTGCGGCAGCTCCTCAAAGGTGGAGCACTCCGTGATGTCCTCATCCCAGGCCGGCATGGTCTCGAAGATGGGCTCGGCGTGGTGGAATTCGGACTGGGTAAGCGGCA
>ERZ1029886.103-NODE-103-length-22081-cov-10.767275_pt1 | contig 22081 bp, 27 predicted proteins | sample MGYA00519232_ERZ1029886 | MGnify/ENA primary metagenome ERZ1029886 (study PRJEB33666, sample SAMEA4610932) | skin metagenome | biome: Human-associated habitat; feature: Malodor aspect; material: skin | place: Philippines | collected 2015-08 ... | reverse complement strand
AGAAGAGTCTGATTTTTATGAAACTCAAGATATTAATAAAAATCAAAACTTAATTCAATATATTCTGGCAGAAACAGAATTTGATACAATTGATGATTTTATAAAAACACATCAAATATATATGACAAATGATTATGTATTAGTTGATGATTATTTTGTATTTGTAAAAAAAATAAATATGTAACTGAAAGCAAGTGGGGTTTTTGCCCCGCTTCTTTTAGATATTTTACTATGTGATACTTGAGCATATAGTAAAGTACCTAAATTAATAAAACAATAAAGGAGTTAATAAAATGATTACAAACGAACAATTTTTTAATAATTTACCAGATGCATTTAAAACAGATGATGTAAAAAAATGGTTCAATCTAGTAAAAGAAAATGAAGATGTGAAAATTAGAAACGGTTTAATTTTAGAATTTGATGATTTATTTAAACACCCTTTTGATGAATCCATTTGGATTAGATTTATTGATTCACTATCATTTTTATTACGTTCTGAAAGCTATTATACAGATGTACTTGCAAGTATTAATATCATTCAACAATTAAACATTAAAATCACAAATCATATCGATGCACCAATGGCTATAAGTTTAGTTGATATTGATACTATGTTAAGTAATGATGATGATATTAAAATTGATTATAAGAAAAAACCATATTTATATATTAATCCAGTTACTATTTGGAGTGTATTTATAGATATTAATGAAGGTATAATCAATGATAAAATTAAAAATGACATGTTTAGAATGATTGTATATATGTTAGTTCATGAAACATATCATCATTTGGCAGGTCATTTACTACAAGAAACAAAACATCATTACACATCACCTAAAAAAGATAAAGAATATGAAGCAGCACTTAAAAGTGAACCATTTAAAATTAATTTAGATGGTAATGAAAATGAAATTAGAGATATTCATGAATTATTAAATATTTTACAAGATGCTTCAATTAATGCTGATATTTTAGAACAAAACCCTCAAGCATTTCCAGAAAAATTACAAAGTAAAAGTATCAGCCCGCTATCAATGACTGATACATTTATAGATCTTTTAAAACAAGCTAAAGAGTATCAAAAAACAAATACACAATTTTATGAACCCATTCATTATAATATTCAATCAGCAGATGATTTCTTTAATGATAAAACCGCAGTTAGAAATAAACAATATGCAATTTTAGAAATATTAAAAGCAAAATCTGAAAATAATGATGATGATAATGATAGTGGTGATAATAACGAATCAAATGATAGTGATGATAGTTCATCTGAAAATGGTGAAGGTAATGGTTCTGGTAATAGTAATAACCAAAATAATGATAGTAATAACAATGATTCTGGAAAACTTAGTGATGGTGACATTAAACGAAAAAATGAAAATGCACTAAGTAATAATTCAAAAGATGATTTAGATAATATTGCTACTAGAATGAACAATATTGTTAATGTTGCAAACTCAAATGCACAATCTGAATCTAATGGAAAAGCCAAAAGTGTAGAAATTAGTGGTGATTTAGAAGAACGAATTATTGAAATTCAAAAAGCCAAGAAATTACCAAGACTTGATAAAAAAGTAAAAAGTTTAATTGATGATTTAAATAATAAAAAACGATTAAACTGGAACCGCCGCCATATTGCATATCCAACTCGACTTGATATGGCGTATCATGAAAAAATTCCTACACCACAAGGTTTTTATGCATATCTAGATGTATCTGGATCAGTAACAAATGAATTATTACAAAATTTATTTAGTATTTTATATGAAAATTCAAAAGAAGAACCTTGTTATTTATATGTGTTTGCAACAACAATGTCAGAAAAACCATTACAAATTACTAAAAGATCGACAATTGATGATATATTAAAATATATTAATGATGAAAATGTTGGTTTTACAACAAATTTCGAAAATGTTTTTAAAGATATTGTAAAAACAAAAGAATATAAACATGCAATCTTTTCAGATTATATGTTTAATATTTTAGAATATACAAATTACAGAAAAGAAATTATTGATTCAATTATTATACATGTTGCTGAAGATATAAACATGATGCAATCAATTGTACCTGCATTGTATAAAGATATCTTAAAACATAGACAAAATCACAAATTAATTCAACAATCAGATTATATTGAAATAAGAAAGGAAGTTGTTAATAATGGCTATTAATATTTTTGATGTAGATATGCCAGAAATTGAAAAAGACAGTGATATTTCATTAGAATCGCAAATCAAACATGCATTAGAAGCCTTTCAAGCATCATTACAATATAGAGGCGAAGCGAGTAAAAGATTAAAACAATATACAAATGACGAAGTTGTTATTTATGGTATTGATAAAAATACAAAAGAACCTGTTACAATAGCGATTGAAGATGAAGTTGACGTAACAACAATTTTACCAATAAGTATGCATTTCACAACTACAAATATACATCGACAACTAATGCCACAAAGACATGTACATCAATTCCATAGATATGTAACGAAAATTACACCAGAAGATCTAGATGAATTTATTTCAGAAATCGAATCATTACAATATATGTTATATGATGAGAAAGCTAGTGTTTTAGAAGAAGATGATCAACTCATTAATATTAGTATTTATCCTAAATTGAAAGATTTTATTATTAATTATAAAAATTTAGGTGAATATATGGAGGATGATATTCATATTGCTAAAGAATATGTAAAAGAAGTTATTGAATCAACATATAATTTAATTATGAATATGAATATTAAATCAATTCATAAAGGAAATATTAATAATCCAACAATTGATTACTCAAAATTCTCAGAATCACAAGATGTTGATTATCCACATACAAACTATCACTATAAAACATTACCTGTTGAAAAACGAATCACAATTGAATAAAAACAAAAAGGCCTATATTTTATAGGTCTTTTATTTATTTAAAAATAAAGGAGAATTAATTATGAACGATTTATTTAATAATAATATTAAGAGATTATTAAACATTTATCTAAATGAGAATTTTGGACAATATGAAATTAAAGTTTGGGATATAAAATCATTATCATCAGGAAAACATGATCATATGATAGAAAACGATGCAGATTATGGTTATGAGGATATTAATTTTTACATTACTGAAAAAGATGATGTGAATGATTTAATTGAAACATTACCCTATCCATATAATAAAAAAGATATCGGAGATAAAATTAAATTTGGAAATGTAATTATGAATAATCAAAGATATCCATATAATGATAATCAAGATACAATTTTCAAAATGCATATTACTATTGAATTATATCTTGATTTAGATAATGTTAAATTCACAACAAAAAAAGGAAAATATTTTGAAAAATTAATTAATGATAAAACATGTGTTCGTGAACGATTGAATTATGGAAATGATGAAAATGTTAGAAATCTAACATCAAAAACTGGTTTAAAAGAAAGTTTTAAAAATATAACTGGAATTATTGCTAAACATAGCACTAAATTAAGTAAACAATTAGATGATAATGAAAATAAAACTGAAATATTTAACGATAACTATAATGCACAAGATTATAATGCTGATTTATATACCATGTCTGTTGATTATATTGAAGATTATAAATATATAAATAAATTATATTCAAATGAAATTAGTGCATTATTATTAGGACCGTATTTTAAAAATCCATATGCTATGTTAAATATTTTCACATATCTTCAAAGTATTTATTACTCAAAACTTTTAGAAACAATTGATCTTGATAAAATTAAAGCACTAATTGGATATATTCTTGAAAACAGACCAGATAATATTACATTTATTGATTTATTTGAATCAAACATTCCAAATAATTTAATTACAAGTAACTATATGCCAAATTTAAAATTTGAAAAAGTAATAATTTAATAAAAAAAAAAGGAGTTTTAAACTATGTCTAGAGGTTTTGATAACGATCAAATTAAAGCAATTGAATCAAATGATTTAAATCAAATTATATTAGCTGTAGCTGGAAGTGGTAAAACAACAACAACAATCGCATGTGTATTTAGAGCACTTAACCACCCCGCTATCACACCACAATTATCAAAAGAAGCATTAATGCAACCAATTGATCCACGATTAATTAGAGTAGCATCATTTACAAATGTTGCAGCAAAAACATTTAGAGATCGATTAGATGCTAAAAGTGATGGTGATACATCAGAAGTAAGAGTATCAACACTTGATAAATTTGGTATTGAAATTATAAATCATATTTACAAAAATGCTAAATTTGATCAAAATATTGATACTGTTGCTAGAGTGTTATATTACGAATTAAATAAAAAAACAAACTTACAAAAATCATATTCTAAATATTCAGACTATATTGCTATGATTAATAAATGTAAAAACTCATTTTCAAAATCAGATAAACAAATTTTGAAAAATATTTATGATGATAAATTAAAACATTATCTAAGATATTTAATTGAAACGAAATCAGAAAATGATACATTTACTGTTCCAATTCAAATTATTTATCCTTTAGCTATTATGACTATGTTGAAACATCAATTTACACCAGAAATTAAATTATTTATTGTTGATGAAATTCAAGACACATCTGATGATCAATTTCATTTTATTTCATATCTTAGAACACAAAACCCAGATATGAGATTTATTGGTGTTGGTGATATTTCACAATCAATGTATCGCTGGAATAAGGCTCAACCAAAACGAGTATCTAATTTTATTAATGACTTTAATGCATCAATTTATAATTTACCGAATAATTACCGTTCTCATGAAGATATTATTGACTATGCAAATAGTATGCTTGAAAATAATTTAGATAATATTTCTGGTATTAAAATTATTCCTAAAAGTAATAAGAAATTTAAACATCATGTTGATAAGAGAGTGAATTATATTCAATCAGTATATAAAATGTTAGAAGATATTCACGACAAAATCGAAAACCATGGTGTTAAACCTAGCGATATTGCTATTATTTCTAAACGAGTATCACCGCTAATGAAATTAGTAGATGTTTTAGAAACAGATCATGATATGAATCAAAACTTTGATATTCCATTTGATATAAGTCAACAAAATAGACGTAAAGAAATGGAATTTTATGAATATATTACAGGTTTACTATCAACTCATTATGCAAAATTAAGAGATAATAGTGATTATGGTTTAGATCAACTAGATGAATTGTTTGGAAAATTAATAAAGTTTAAAAGTATTTATAATCAATTAAAACAATCACAGAATCATTATATTGATTTATTATTAAAAGATCATAATCGTAAACAATTTCAAAAAGAATTAATGAATGAATTGGATACATTACGTGAAAAAATTGAATTTAAAATGACAATGTTATTATTCAATCCACGTGAAAAATCAAATTCAAATGAAGTTTGTATTTCAACAGTTCATGGTGTTAAAGGTGAAGAATATAGATATGTATATTACATTCCAGATAATTTAAGACCAAGTAAATCAGTTAATCCAGATGAAAATTTAACATTAGCTGAACGAGAGCAATACTGGGGTGAATATTCAGAAACGCAAAACATTCACTACGTTGCGATTACTAGAGCTATTGAACAATTTAATATTGTTGATTATTTCCATAATTTCCATGAATATATTGAAACAATCAATGATCTAAAAGCAAAAGATGAAGATTATAATATTGATGTTCAAACATTATTATCACCTTTTAAAAAACAAATTATGACTACACAATATAGTGATGAAGAAGAACGTATGTATTTACGTCTAACAGTACGTAAAGATAAAAATGGAAGAAGATAAACAAAAATTAACCACAACGAATGTATCGTTGTGGTTTAGTTTTTGTGAGTGAGAAATTAAATAAGGAGTGTATTACAAAAATGATTAAATCAATGAGTTATAACGAAGCTGTAGGATATCTTAAAACAATGGAAGCAATGCTGTTTGCTAATGAAGTCGATTTAGACTTTAGTTATTTAGAATCAGAGTTAAACATTAACGAACCAGAATTAGATGAAATTATTGATAATACAATACAAAATATAAAACCAAGACAAGCCTATGAATATAAATATATAAAATCAGTAATTAATGATTTTAGAACACTTTATAATCAAATTAAATTTAAACTTGATGATGAGACATTTAAAAATATTCATGATTCTATTTTAGATATGTATCGTAAACATATGATCAATTTATTAATGGATTTAATTAGAGAATGTAAATTGAAGGTTTCTAAATTATAATGGATCTTAATTTAGAGAATATTTTTAATGAAATTAAACATCATAAACAATTAAAAAAGATATTTAGAGATCAATACGATATGAAATTAATCGATGTATTAATAATTGATTATTTATATAGAACTCATAAAAATGAAATCACAATGACAGAAGTTAATGATTATTTTGGTCAAATTGCTAAACAATCTGAAATCAATCTATGTATTAAATTTTTATATAATCTTAAATTCATTTCAAAATATAGATTGAAACAAGATGAACGTAAAGTAATGATAACAATATCAAATGAACAATTCGAAAAAATGGAACAATTGTTATTAAAAATTAAAAATCATTTAAAAGATAAAGGAAGTTGTTAAATATGCACCAAAATATTTTATATATTTTTGAAAATAAACCAATGGATTTTGACACTAAAAACTTTAAAAACACATTAGAAACTATGGATTGGTTTACAACTGATAATGAATTAGTAAACCCATATGTTGAATATCAAACATTATTAGGTCATACAAATAAAGAAGATAATTTAAAAGATATTAAGGAAACATTATTATCAACAGATTTAATAAAAACACCATTTTCTATGAATAAATCTTATGATTCAAATGATGAGTTTGTAAAATTAGATATCACAAAAGAACAAGTTAAAAAATATTTAGCTTGGTCGATTGCTTTAGAACAATCATTTGTAGATATAAAATCAAAATTATTAGCAAATAATGAGATTTTCACAAATGACTTGCTATCTTCTGATTCATTAACAAATGATGAATTAAATATCCGAGATGCTGCAAGAAAAGTATTAAGAGTTAATTATGCTGATCCTATGATTGCATATGTAACATCTGATGATAATGGCTCATATAATATTTCAACATACGATTATCTTTATGACTTTATAAATACAATGATTTTTGGAACAGAAAATGAAAAATCAATTTATGTTTTAACATCAGTTGTTGGTAATTTTAAAATTTAAGGAGGATTTATATGTCTAAAAAAACACCTATATTTTATATGTTTGAATCTGGTAATGATATTGATGTACCGCCAAAATTAGATGATGACGTTGCATGTCAAATCAGTTCTTATGATTATGATGATATAAGAGCAAGAATCACAGAAGCAGAATATCCCGATGATGTTCAATTGTATTGTAAGTTTACAAGCGACTGTCAAAACATTTTAAACCGTATATTTCATTCATTAGGATCACCAACAGTTAAACAAGTTGGTGATTATTTAAAATTAACATTAACAAAAAATAATTTGGATGTATTTCAAAAAAATATGATTGAACGTTCAAAAATGTTAACAGAGTTGTTAGAAAATCAAAAGTTAAATAATACACTTACTGATACTAAAGTTAACACATATATATATGGTTTCAATGATTCACAAAATGAACCCGCTATATACAGTTTTTATTTTGAGAATAATAAGATTATATACGATAACGATGATGTGTTTATGTTTTCAGATTGGATTAATTATTTAAATACCATTTTCAATGAAAATCCAAAAACAACATACACATGCTTTATATCAAATACAGATTGTGGATATTACCTTATTGATTAAAAAGGAGATTAATTATTATGGATTTAACAAAAGAAAAAATGGAACAAATTAGAGAAGAAATTGAAGATGCATTATATGTAATTAGTGTAAATAATGATATTAATATTAATCTTAAACGTGTCACATTTGATCAATCATCATTTAAAACAAGTATTGAAGGTATTGTTGCTGGTAAAGAATCAGAAAAATTTGACCAACTTGCTAAAATGAATTGTCCAGAAATGGTTGGTAGATATGGCCAAGAATTTAAATTAGATAATAAAAACTTTAGAGTAATTGGTATTAAACCAAGAGCAACAAAAAATAAAGTTTTATTATTAGATATTAATACAAATACAGAATATAAAGCACCAACCGCTTTAGTTACAAGATATATTTAGGAATAGGAGATTTATTATGCGTATTTCAATTCTTTATATTTCGCAAACAGATCCAAATGCATTAGATAATTTTGATATAAATAGATTAGAACAAAATTTAATTGATAAAGATGAAAATGCAACTTATGAAGATTTATTATTTGATAGTATTCAAAATCAACAATTAATAATGGAAGATAGTGAAGTAACAATTGATGATGTTAACGAACTATTAGGTGATTTTAAATATTTACCGCAATTGTTCACTATCGATTCAAATTATAAATCTGATCATTTCATTAAACTTGATATGACAAGAAAACAAGCATTAGATTATTTAGAAGGTATTGTTGAACTACAAGAAGATGAGTTGAAAGTTAGAAAAGACCAATTAAATCAAGGTATTATATCAAGAATAAATAAAATTGATTTAAGAGATTTTTATAATAGATCTACAGAAAACATAGATAAATATATTGAAATTGAATCACATACAAAAGAATCTGATTATGAAGGTTATTTTGGATATATTGATGACATCAATCATGATGATAATTCAAAAATAAGAACTTTTGAAAATAGATTTAATTTTATTAATGATGTTATTTTAAATTTTGATTTATATCCGAATATTTATGAAACATCAGTATATATTGTGAAATCATTTAGCGGATCGTATAAACAACCATAAGTGACTATTAATAAATAGTCACTTATTTTAAATTTTAAGATAGAGGTGTATTAAAATAGATACGTATCAATTTGATTATATTGTCAAAACATTATCACGAACAAAAAGAAAAGATTTTGAAAATTATTGTATCAATAGAATTTGGTCACTTCTTAATAGAACTGATATTAAACCAGTAACACAAAGTTATGTAAAATTTAATGATGACCATCATGCATTACTCGATTTACATTTCCCCTCTTTAAATTATGCTATTGAAATTGATGAACCACATCATAAAAAACAATCAAATGAAGATGTTGAACGATCAATTAAAATTAAAGAACAATTTATGACACATCGTCATGAAGATTTAATAATTAGACGAATTGACATATCTAAAGGTTTAAATAATGTAAATCAAAAAATTGATGAAATTGTGTCTGAATTAAAAACAATTATTGAACATTCAAACTATGATGATATTAAATGGCATGATTTATCAGAAGATGAATTACTAGACTATTTAAAACAACAACGTGTTATTTCTGTTAATGATGATATTCATTTTAAGCATATGATAAAGGCTTGTGAATTATTTGAAGTCTATTATAAAGGTGCAATTCAAAGTGGATACGCATTACTTAAAAGTAATCCAGAATACACAATATGGTTTCCAAAAGAAGCCAAATACAAAAATGGCCAACCAGTATTGGAAGGTAAATGGATTAATATTTATGATGAAAATAACCAAATGATTACTGAATATAGTACAGGTTCTAATGAAATCAAAGATGTATATAGTGGTAAAAAACGATTAACATTTTTAAGAGTTAAAGATCCTATAACAGGTATGTTTGAATATCAATTTGTTGGTGTTTTTGAAATAGTAAAAGACGATTTAGATAATAATCAACAAAAACGATATGTTAGAACGTCAGATCATTTTAACTTAGAAGAAGTTAATCCATACTTTTAAAAATTTATATGGAGGTTTAATTATGAGCTTATTTAATCAAAATTCTGATATTACATCTGTGTCAGAACTTATTAAAATTCTAAAAAATGATGAAATGGATTATACAACACTAGATGAAGATATTACAGAAGAAGGATTATCACAAATTCATATTTATTTAAAAAGTGGATTGGTAAAATCTAAATTTTCAAATGTAATTTTGGAAACATTAGATGACTTAAAACAAACTATTGATGAATATGATGATGATACAAAAATTAAACATACAGTATTACATTTATATCAAAATTTAATTCTTACAACATTTATTGAAAATTTAAAATATATTTAAGGAGTGATATTATGGCAAATATTGCAACCGCCAATGGTACATTACAAATTATTAATGGTGAAAAACTTTCAAAAGAAACACTTAAAAAAGTTATTGAGATGATTAATAAACAATTAGGATCATCATCAGTAGCATATGGTACATTTCTATCTGATTTACAAGTTGTTGATGATAAAAGTCTTAATACTTTTATTGCCAATGATTATATGACTTCGTTTGAAGGTCTTGGAAAATGGAGTTTCATTACAAACACAACATATATGTTTGAATGGATTACAACAGATGTTAATAAAAAGACACACCAACCATTAGAAAACCATAATTATGATTCATTATTAAAAGAAATACAAGAAAAAGATATTTCATTTTTATTTGATTATTCAGAGTTAGAATTAGGTGCAAAACCAAATGATTTAACATTTATTCAATCAGAAGTTAGACCTTATTTTGATAAAAATATAAATCAATTTGTAACTGATGTTCTAGACAACGATAGTCATGATGAAGATTTAACAGCAACATTACTTGTAGAAAATGGTTTCATTGAAAATTATATTACACTTAGTGATTTAGAAAAATATGCTAATTCTAAATTAGAAGATGATTCATTTATTAAAGAACATTTAACTCAAGAAGATGCTAAAAACATTTTAAAAGATGATCGTGAACAGTTTAAAAATGGTAAATATGTATTAATACCAGATATTGAATTATATATTGAAGAATAAAACTAAACAATAAAGGAGTTTTTAAAATGGCAAATATTTCTGATGCAAACGGTACATTAACATTAATCAATGGTAAGAACTTATCAACTAAAGAGGTTGAAGATGTATTATCATTAATACATGTACGATTAAGTACAATAGAATATGGAACATTTCTTACACATGCTGGTCATGATGATATTACAAATGAAGAAGTACAATCATGTATCAATAATGACTATACAATTAATTTTGTTGGTGTTGGTCGATGGAGTTATGCTGAAAATGCAAGCTCAATGTTTGAAACAATGATTTCAGATGATCCAAATGCATCTAAAATTTATGAAATGCTATTAGATAAAAATGTACAATTAAAATTTGATTTTATTGAATATGAACCCGGTTGTGAACCAGATCGATTACCAAAATATACAATTATTGTTGAACCTAAAAAGACAGTTATATCATATGGTACAAACGTAATTGAATGTCATCAATCATTTGAACCAATGAAAGCTAAAACAATGTTAGATAATGGATTTATTATGGATTATTTAACATTAGACGATATTCAAAATAAAAGTGAAAAAGCATTAGAATATTTTGAAACATATGAACTTGATGAATTATTAGATGAGTTTGGTGAAGAATTTGAAGATGCAGACGGTACAATAAATGTGTTTGCAATTCAAGATGATGATATTGAAATTGAAGATGGAATATTCATTCCAGAACAATAATTTAAGGAGTGATTTGTAAATGGATCAAGATAAATTAACTGAAGAAATGTTTAAAAAAATTGAAGATTTATATTTTGATTATGCTGACCGTAGTATGGTTGTAGATACTGCTGGTTTAGAATTATCAACAATTACATCAGATCAATATCTAGTATTTGATAAAATATATGCACACCTTGGATATGAAGAAGAATTATATTATGAATTACAAGTGTTAAATATCTTCGGAACATCTGACTTAATTGAATTTACACTCAAACAACTTTAAAAAAAAAGGATGATATATAATGACAAAAGATTCAAAATTACTAAAAAGACCAATTCAATTATCATTTGATACAATATTAGTTCTTATTAAAAATAAAAAATTAGATGCTATTGATTTAATTAAATTATTAAGTGATGATGGTATTAATCGAATTTATAATTATCTATTTCATGATTTAGCAGAAGAAAGTTACTATGTAGACCTTAAAAGAATTATCAAAAATGAACTTGATTTAAAAAAAGAAGCTATTGCTAAAAATAAAGATGAATCACTAAATGAAAAATTAGAGAATGATTATCGAAAATTACTAATAGATACATTCTTAATTGAATTAGAATATAAAGGTTAATTTAAAATTATAAGAAAGGGTTTTATCATGCCTATTCCAAAAGAATTAAAGGAAAAAGAAATTTGGACATTATCAAGTCCAGATAAAATACCACTAGATTTATATGAACTATATGAAACTGGTTTATATAAACCGCTTCAATTATTAACATTTGGTCGATTATATAATTATGAAACTGTTAAAAAAGTTCAAAAGAAACATCCAGAAACATATGTGACTATTCATAGTGATGATGAATTAAATATTACACTTGTAGATATTGAACAACAAGGTGTATATGATGCCAATCCATTTTTATATCTTGATTTCATATATTTTGAGACCTCAAAAAGTGGTGGTAGGCATGGTATATTACCTTATAAAGTTGAATCACTTAATAATATTATTAAGGATAAGGATACTGAAACAGAGTTCTTTAAATCAAATCATTTTATGATTATTACTGAAAAAGAATTAAAAATAAATGAATATAAATATGATTTATATGATTTTGAAGAACGATTAAAACCCGACTTCAATCCAATACGTAAAGAAATGGATGCAACGTCTTTTGAAGTTGAAAAATCAAACGTATATCCTATGAATCAAGTTCGTATTTATAATATTGACGTACAACCTTATACACACCAGACATCAGACGAAAGCGTTAATGAATTTAGGTACGTCAGATATATTGTAAAAACGATTCAAAGAAATCTTGGTAGATTAACAGAAGATGAACTAATTAACTGTACAATATATATGACAAATTTATATCTTCCGTACAGGGAGAAACACCGTCAGTATGCTAACTTCCAAATGTTTGGATATATATCAAAACGATTATATCTTATATTAAGAGCTGTATATTCTATATTGGAAAAATAACCACGTGTTTTACAACACGTGGTTTAGCGTATGACGTGAAATAAAATTTATAATTTCATGTGTTACGCACAAAAAATATGATATAATTATCTAGGAAATTATAAATTAATAAAAATTAAAAGGAGTTTTATACCTATGGCCAATGAAAAGTATAAATTAGTTAAAAATACAACTGTCCAATCAGTTAAAGATAATAAACAATATGATCCGGAGTTAGTATTTAGTTTTAAAGATCCATTAGATCCAAATCAAGATTTAGAAAAATCAATTCGACTATGGACTTCAGAACCAGATAAACGTAATGAAGTTTCAGAATCAGTATTAAATAATCAAGCTCAATTATTAGGTGAATTATTAGGTGATGATACAATCACATTCGCCGCAAAAAAAGAAGATGCCGAAGATACTGATATTCGTAACTGGTTAGAGAAAAATGGACCAACAAAAGTTGAAGGTATTTATCAAAATAAAACAAGTGGTTACTTTAGAATTGGAGAACCACGTGAATCAGATGGAACATCATTTTATAGAGAACGTTTCAATCCAACATTAAAAGATGGTATCTTCGATTTCACAGGATACGATCCAAAATCAGAATTTGTTAGAACATATGAAGCCTTAGACCAAGAAACTAAAAATGCTTTCGATGATAAAGATAAAAGTTTTGAAAGTAAAAATGCTAGAATTTGGGTTGCTAAAAGTGGTAAACAAGGTATTGACTTAACAAATACAATTGTAGGTATTGTATTCCAACAATCAAATAACTTCAACGATAGAGATAATGTTCAAACAACTACTCGTGAAAAATTCTTAAATGCTTTACACAATAAGTTATCAAAAGCTAGTGATGAAGCAAAAGAAAATTCAGATTTAAAACTTGAAGAAATTGAAGCTGTACAAGAAAAAATGAAACAAAATCCAAACACAGTAAGTTTTGCTGATGTAATGCGACTTGTTGGTGGTAAACAAACACCAAGATTACACGAAGATTTACACACAAGCGTACAAAAATGGATTACACTTGGTGCTCGTGAAGCATTATCATTCTATATTGTACATGAACCATCTCTTAGAGTATATCGTTCTAGTATGATTTCAACACCTACTGATTATACAAAACCAACATATAATAACTTACCAACATCATTAGAGTTCTTTAAAGGAGACTTATCTGTAAAAGATATTACAGAATTTGTAACTGATGCAAATATTGTTGGTTATGAAGATATTGTTGGTGACATCATTGAAGAAACTCTTGATGGAGATATTACTAATGTAACAAAAAATAATAATGTATATGATTTCTTAAATGAATTATTACTTAATCGTAAAATTGTTACAAGTTCATCAAACTCATTAGATGATCCATCTAAAATGCCAACACGTGTTAATAGTATTGGTGCTTATAATGATGTGTCATTTGTTGATGAAGTAACAAATAGTAACGAAAGTAAAGAACCATCAGATGAAGAAATCGAAGATGCAACATCAGTATTTGATCAAAAATCAGAAGATGCACCTAAAGAAGAAAAAGCACCATTAACACCAGATGAAAAAGCTGATGATTTAGACAAAGAAAGTAAACAAAAACCTAAACAAGAATCTAAAGAAGAACCTAAGAAAGAAGAATCAAGTAAAGAAGATTCAAATCCTTGGGGAGACGTTTGGGAAAATTCAGATGACGATCCATTCTCTTAAAATTAAAAAGAAAGCACCTAAAGGTGCTTCTTTTTTTAATTAAATATCTTAGGATGTGACTTTAAATGTTAATAATAAACATAAAAAAATCTCACAAATATTTAAATAATCACATTTCAAATATGATAGGTTGTGTTAATATTGGGTGAATTTATAAAAACAACATATACTGATGAAATGGCTAAGCGTGTTCTTGATGGTTGGAAAAATAATTTTCATCAACAGTTACCATTAGATCCCGGTAGTGGTAAAACTTATATTTCAATACACGCATGTGCCCTTTTAAATAAAAACGCACATATATTTATATTTGCACCTAAAGGTAAAGCAACTGATGGATCTTGGGAAGCATCTATTGAAAGTTATAATAAAGTTATGCATACAAATTTAACATATAGTATCACAACATATAGAAAAGTAAAAATAGGACATTTATATGAAGAATTATACAAACATGAATGTAACATTTTACTTATGGATGAAATTCATGATATTAAAGGAACAACTAATAAATCAGCAACACGATTAATCGATTTTTCAAGAAACGATAAAATATATAAATCTCTTGGTTTATCTGGTACACCTACACCAAATAATCCATTTGATGCATGTACGTATTTAGTTATAAATGGTATGTATAGAAATCAAACTCATTTTAGAGATGAACATGTTGCTAGACTTGATAAACATTTTAATCCTATATATGAACGTGAAAGTGATTTATTAAATTGGGATTTATATGAAAAAAATATGAATCAAATAAACACTTATGTTGAAACAGAACATTTATTACCAGATGTAATCAATCATTATTCAAATATAAAATTAGATAATCATTACAAATATATTCATCCTATTTTTAACACAGAAAAACATCCATTTGAAGATTTTGAAAAAAGAACAACTAAAGAACACTATAATAAAGCATTATGGTATTACAAAAACAACTGGGTTGAATCAAGACAAGCATCACTTATGATGTTAATTAAAATTATGGCTTTTGATCCAAGTAGAATGAATGTATTATATGATTTATTAATGAATAAAATAAAAGGTGAAACCCCTGTTATTATTGCATATACGTATAAAGCTGAATTGGCCGCTATTGAAAAAGTAGCAAAAAGAGCAAAATATGATATTAAATATGTAAATGGATCAATAAAAAATGTTGGTGAAAACCAACCACCAGAACATAAACGTACAGTAATTGCATTACAGTACGCCGCTGGTGGACCAGGTGTTGAGTTTACTTATTCTAAATATATGGTGTTCTACGCCCCTACTTACTCATATATGATGTTTAAACAAGCAAAAGGTCGTAATGTAAGACTTGGTATGAATGGACCTATTCATCAGTTTTATATTACTACACGAGATGGTTATGATTTTAAAATTTGGAAAAAAGTTCATAGTAAAGCTGCAACTCAAAAAGATATACAACTTATATCATTTGATGAAGAATTACAAGAGTTTTTAGATTCAGAAAGAACGTGATAGATATTGAAAATTTTTAGGTTTAAAGGCTTATTAACACAAGATTATTTATTGGTTGATTTTATTTCAATAGCTATAAGAACAACCCTCTTTATGATTTTTCTTACACTTTTAAATCAAATTTTACTTGAAGGTCATATGCATATATTAATATTATTATTTAACTTTTCAATCATATACTTTATAGAAATTTTAGAACAAAACCAAAAAGTTCATATGAGAAAGGAGATATTAAAACATGATTGAACAACTAAGACAATATGATAAACATCTAAAACCTGTATATAACGATACAAGAGATATTTTGATGTTATCTTCTGGTTCACATGGTAACTCATTGATTATTAAACCCTATCAACTTATTGTTGATTTAGGATTATCATATAAATACTATGATGAAGAATTACTTCGTAAAATAAAATATGTATTTTTAACACATCAACATGGTGATCACTTTAATATCACAACAATTAATAAAATTATGAAAAACCAACCACATATTAAATTCATTATGCGTGATGAAATGTTTAATATATTAAAAGATCGATTTGCCGCAAAAAACAATTACAATCTTAATATGAGTGCAATAGAAATCATTAAAGAAAATGAAGATATTGTTTTTGATTTAAATAATGATGAAGTATTAGTCGTTAATGCTCATAAAACAGATCATGGTGATATTGAAAATACAGCTTACACATTTAAAGGTAGTGTTGATGTTGATGATTTTAAACAACCTACTATTTTATACGCATCTGATTTAGTTGATACAAACGCAACAGAATTAGGCGATGGATTACCTACAGATGAAACATATGATTTAATGTTTTTAGAAGCAAACTATGATCATCAAATTTTAGTTGATAGATTGTATGAAATTGTAAATGCTGATGATAGTCAATATAATGACTATCAAAAAGGTTTTTTAAATCGTAAAATTGATCGATTAAAAGATGAATTTAATAGTGATATTTTAAAAGATTTACTAGAATCTCGAATATATGCACCTAAAGAAAAAGGAAATTTAAGACATTTATCAGAAAACCAAGCATTTAAATATGTATTTAATCATTTATCTGACGATGGTTTATTTATTCCACTACATGCAAGTAGTCAATTTGGAACATTACATCAAAAATAAAATTAAGGATGTGCTATTTAATATGAAAGATCAATATATTAGACAAGAAACATATGACGATTTAAATGAAATTCAAAAGAAAACAATTACTGATAAATTAAATAATAATGAATATCAAGGTAAACGTGGTCTAGTACCTTACATTTTAGAAGATAAACTTGATCAAAATAAATTAGACGAAATTCTATTGAATCATAGAGTTGTATTTTCAGCAGCAGATGGTTTTATTGTAATTGAATATGTTGGACAAAATGTAGATGATGATGATTCAGTTAATATCAATGCAACATGTCATTTTAAACCAATTACAATTAATAGTGATGATGTTGTCATTACAGAGCCAGACAGATTGATTTTCGATGGTGTTTTTGGAGATTATGTATAATAAATAATAAAATGAAAGGATGATTTAAATGGCTGAAAATAAAGAATTAAATCAAAATATAGATGAACAAACAATTGGTGATTATGGTGATAGTTTAATCGCAATTAATGGTATGATGGTTAAAATTAGACCAACATCTGGATTTCAACAATTAAAAAATGATATTCCAATCGTTCGAGATGAAGCTAAAAAATTATTAGATAGAGTAAATGATGAAGATATTGATGAAGAAGATTTTGATTTAATTATGAAACGATTAAATCTTGTTACTAAAGGTACTAAAAAGATTCAAGATGAATTAAAAAAATTAAGAGCTTTTTATAATGAACAACGAGATTTAAAACAAAATCAAATTCTAAATGCACTTAATGAAGTTGGGTATGATGATTTAAATGATATTGTAAATGATATTAACAATACTAAAAAATTAATCATTGAAAATCGTAAAAATGAACGATGGAACGAATTAGAGAATGAGTTTAATAAAGTATTAGATAACACATATCCATCATTAAAAGAAGATGTGCCAACATTTACATTCCAAACATTTAGAAACAACCATAGTAAAATGGTTAGTGGTGCTAAATCAAGAAAGATTACTAAGAAAGATTTAGCTGAAGTTACAGATTATATCAGTAAATACGCTAAAGACATTCAATCAATTAAAGCTCTTGATTCAGAATTTGAAAGTAAATTAATTAGATCATATGTTATGAGTGAAGATTTATCAGCAACAATTGAAGATGAAAAACGTTTCAAAGAAGAACAAGAACGTGAAAGAAAACGTAAAGAAGAATTACTTCAACGAGAAAAACAAAGAATTGAAGAAGAAAATAAAAAGAAAGAAAAAGTTGCAAAATTAACTAAGAAAGAAGTTAAGAAAGAATCAACTGAAAACCTTGATAAATTAAGAGAAATATTTGATATTATGAATAAATTCTTTGATAATGACAAAACAGAAGCAAATGCTAAAAAGGCAGTTGATAAAATTAGAGAAGTTGTTGATAAATAATGAGGTCATTTTTAAATATAATTAAATATATATTTTATGGTTTATTAATTCTAGGTAGCTTTTTAGCATTGTTAACTATAAACTTAGCCATACTATATTACACATATAACACATTTGATTTAGGATTACATCCAAAATTTGATATTCATGTGTTAAAATGGTTACTACCTATTGCTCTCGCTATAATGATTACAAATATCTTATATTTCATAATCATTTGGTGGATTTATTGGGAATGAAAAGCGTCTATATTAGACGCTTTTTTTTTAAAGAAAGGATTTGAATCATTTTGAAAAAATTAATCATTTATGTATCAATTTTATTAACCGCTATTGTACTATCTGGTTGTGACGTTCTAACTGAAACAATCAACGATGTAAAACATACATCATATGATGCTAGTAAAGATATTCCAAAACAAGAACCTTTAAGTTATACAAAAGATAAACAACTGAAATTTGATGATTTAGACACTTATGGCCGCCCTACTAATAGTCATGTTCAATTATCATATGACCAAAAACCTAAAAAAGATAGAAATGAACGATTAGAATATAACCCACCGGGTTGGCATAATTACAGAATGACGTATAAAAAAGATAATGGTCAAATCGGTAAATATTGGGTTTTTGATCGTTCTCACATGATCGGTTATTTGTTTAGTGGTGTTAATGATGAACCTAAAAACTTATTTATGGGTACTGTACATTTAAATCGTGGATCATATAATGGTATGGATAGTCATAATGAAAAATCAATGTTATATTATGAAATGAAATTAAATAATTGGTTAAAATCACATCCAAAATATAAACTTGATTATCAAGTTACACCGCTATATAACAACGATGAACTTGTACCTAGAGAAGTAAGATTAAGTTATGTTGGGTATGATAATAATGGTAATCAAGTACCAATTAATGTTGGATCATCATTAGAAACAAAAGGTAATCATGCAACAGTTGTTACATTACCTAATGAAGAACCTAATGTAGATATCAATTACAAAACAGGGATTGCTAAAAAAACAAAATAATTAAAGGATGTGATATTGATGGAGTATAGTAAATTAATAATTGGAATTATTATAATTTTAGCCATCATTATCATGTTAAATTATTTAATAAATTTATTACCTGTTGCAAAGACAAGTATTGAACGGAGAACAAATTGGGATAAACGAAATAAAATAATTACTAAAAATAATAAACAAAAACAAGAACCTCACATACGACAACCAATAAGAGATAAACTACACATCTATAAATAGATGTGTAGTCTTTTTTTAATCACGACACTTACGTGTCGTGTAGTGAGTGAGATGAAATAAATATTGAAAAAAGGATGTGTCTTGCGATGTCAGCAACGCTTAAAAAGAAAAACATTACATTAAAACCGGAATGGTATTATTCTGAAAATGATTTGAGTTCTGAATTAAATGAACCAGTTAATATTATTAGGGAACTTATTTCAGATCAAAATTTAAAACCAATTTATCTATTAAATCGTAGATTGTTTAAAGGTAAAACAATCAATGATGTTTTAAAAAATACTAATATTTCAGATTATCAATATAAACGTCAAAAGAAAACGAAGTCATTACAAAATAATAAAGAATACAATCGTGATGAAATTATTCATATGTTAGATATGTCTGATTTTAAGTTCATGGAACGATATATTAAAGAATTTGGTCTTGAACCATCATCTAAAAACCAAGATACTGGAACATCATACTATAAAGGTTCAGATGTTAATAAAATTACAAAAGCAATTTTCAAAAATCAAAGACCTATTTTAGTTTATCCAGAAATGGTTGTTGATGATAGATCCTATTATACGAGTCAATTAACACAGGCATTAAAAATTAATCATAAAACATTTAAACAATTATATATTGAAACATATCATTTAGAATCAACACATACTAAGAAAGTTAAAGGTCATAGTCAACCACATATTATGTATAATGGTGCTGATGTAAACAAAATCACACATTTAATTCGTGAAGATTACTATAATGAACCGGTAAAGGAGTTTTAACAGAATGAAATCCAACACAAATATGCCAATACATTATTTTTTAATTATGATTGATTTTAAAAAATTAAATCATTTGAATCGAGACTTAATAAAAGCATTAGATGAAACACTAAATCATAAAGCTGAACCATTTGATACAGAGCCACTTTATGATGAAGAATTAAATAATTTAACAGATGTTGATTTATTCATAACTGAATATGATAACCAACATCATTTAATTAAAGATCTAAATGCATTACAACAACTAAATTCAAAATATCCATATTTATCAGAATTAATTGATCCAGATATTAATTTTAGTAATGATGACTCATTTAGTATTTTAAAACAGAAATTAGAATCAAACGAATTTGTTAATATTAGAAAAACATTTTGATTAAAAGTAGAGATGATTATCCATCTCTACTTTTTTTTAATGTATTAAATTATAATATTTATATACAAATAAAAGAAAGAGATGGTTATATAAAATGTCTAATGAAAAACTTGAGTTAAATAAAAGTTATAACATGTTTATTATAAAAATTATAAGTACACGCCCAGATTTTAATGGTTGTGTTATAAAATGTAGAGATACTAAAACAGGTCATACATTTAAATTTAAAGGTTCAAAACTAAATATCAATGTAGATAAACTTAAAGAACAAAAAGCAGTTATATTAATACCTAAAAATGTTGAAACACACCCTAGATTTGGTGACACATATATTATTGATTTTATAGATGAACCTATGAATAAAAAGAAAAGTATTAATGTTTTAAAAAACATTAAATCTATTGGTGATAAAAAAGCAGATACAATTTATGAAACATTAAAACCATTTGTAATTGAAGATCTTATTGAAAGTTCAGATGCTATTGATAAAGTACAAACACTTACAAAAAACAATCAAAAGTATGTTAAAAAATGGTTTGATTTAAATAGAAACACATTATCTGAAAAAAGACGATTTATGAATTTTGGATTCACACATATACAATATTCATTTATTAAAGCAAAACTTAATAATATTTCGTTTGAAGATTATATTAAAAAACCATATCAAATATTAGATGTAATCGAAGAAAATAAATTTATAAATAAAAGAGATATTCCAAATTTTACATTTAAACATATAGATAAATGTGTTGTTGATAATAATGTAGATATTGATCCTAAAACAAGAGCATCATATGCAATTGATTATGCA
>ERZ1029886.100-NODE-100-length-22118-cov-11.771246_pt1 | contig 22118 bp, 33 predicted proteins | sample MGYA00519232_ERZ1029886 | MGnify/ENA primary metagenome ERZ1029886 (study PRJEB33666, sample SAMEA4610932) | skin metagenome | biome: Human-associated habitat; feature: Malodor aspect; material: skin | place: Philippines | collected 2015-08 ... | reverse complement strand
ATTCATTCGGAATATCTACATCAATTGATCCATCTGAATTTCTAGTAATATTTGAATTAGTATAGCCTTTTTCGATATACAAACCATTAATTGTCGAACTATTTAAACTTACCATTGATTCATCTTTTATAAATACATTATCTAGAGTTAATTCAACATCTTTAAATTTATCAATGTTATTATTAAATTTTATCGTTACTGGTGAACCTTTCATAGCATAATATCTTTCATCAACACCATTTACCTCATCAAGAGAAAAATCTCTTGGTGGTAATTCATTTGTTTCATATGAAGGTGGATTAACAGTCATTGTCCCGATTTCCACGTTTTGATAAATAATTGGAGTAGTATGTGGTACATAATCATTAGATGATGGTAAATATACTTTATGAATGTCTCCATTTAAATCAGTATAATCATAACCAACACCATAAACTAATTTATCTCCCGCTTTAACACTATCATCTAATTTAACAACCATATGTGTATTAAACGTATCTTTTGTATATTTATCTTTACCTTTTACGTTTTCACTTGTTAATTCTAAGATTTCGTATTTATCACTTGTTAAAAGAGATGGATCTTCAAAATATTCAGCATTTTTAGTTACAGTTGTAGCTGTAATAGCTGCCGCTTCTTTTCCTGTTTCACGTGTTGTAACTACAGGTTCATTTAAACCAGCATTTAATGTATAACTATCTTCTGGATTATCACTTACTGGTAATAGCGGTGCATTTAAAACAGATGCATTTTGTATTTTAGCTAAATCTTTAGATTCTTCTGATGTTAAAACATTAGAACTATTATCTTGAGTTGTATTAACTGAATTTGTGTTTTCATATTCAAAATTTATTTTATTTGAAGTATCAATATTATCATTTACAGATTTAGTATTAGTATCTTCTTTATTACCTTCATCAGATGAATTTCTAACTTCTTCTGATTTGGATTCTTCATTTGTGTTATTTTGTGTAGATTCTGTTTGTGATGTTTCGTTATTTTCTTTTGGTGCTATTTCTTTATTATTATTATTTGTTGAATCTACTTTATTTTCCGTTTCATTTGTTGAATTATTATTTACTGTATCATTTGATTTTTCATCTTTATTTTCTAATGTTTCTTCTTTTGATGTTTCAGTTGTTGATTCTTCTTTTGGTGTTTCTTTTTCAACATTATTATTTACAGCTTGATCTTGTTTTGAGTTATCACCCGCTGTTGTACGATCTTCTGTATTGTTAGTTGATGGTTTAGTTTGTTCTGTTTTTGATTCAACAGTATTTGTTTCAGATGTATTATTTTCTGTTTCATTAGTATCAACTGATGGTTGTTGTTCTGTTGAATCTTCTTTAGGTGTTGTAGTAGTATCATCTGTTTTTTCATCAACTTGTTTATCTGATACGTTTGTATCAGTATTTGTTTCAACATTTGAATTATTAGTTAATTCTTCTGTATTATTATTAGTTTCATCTGTTTTTGTTGTTTCAGTCGATTCTACTGATTTTTCTTCTTTAGTATTAACAGATTCATTAACAGGTGTTTCTGTTGTTGATTCTGTGTCATTTGTTTTAGTTTCTATATTTGATTGATCTGTTGATTGTTCAGCTACATTTGTTTTTTCTGTTGTTGTACTATCCGCTTCAACACTTTCATTATTACCGCCATTAACACTACTTGATTCTTGAGATGAACTCATTTCAGTTTGATTTGTTGTTTCAGCAGCTTGAGCTTGATTTTCAGCACCTAAATAAAATGATGTACCAATAATAACTGATGCTACACCGACTGTGAATTTACGAATACCAAATTTGTTCTCTTTAAATAATTGTTTAGCGTTTTTCGACATTTGAAGTCTCCTTTTCTTCTTACTAAATGAACTACATCGTTACTAAAATAACGAGTTTCTAGGAACACTCATAACTTGATTTACTTATTTCAAAGTAAATCAGTGGTCTAAGCTATTTGACTAAGGCTTGTCCCAAGCCTACATTTTTTATATTTTTCATTCTTTTTTCCCAAACATGTAACTACAGTTTGATGTGTTTTAGATAAAGTTTGATTTTCACTTGTAACTAAAACAAACATCATATACTTACCACTTGATTTTTGTTTAATAGTAACTGATTTGATACGTTCATTTTCTTAACATAAATGTAACCACAACCACCTCTTTATACAAATTATTTATGTTTTATTTCATAAACTATTACATAGATAATTATACCATACATTCCTAAAAAGACAATAAAAAAAACAGCTAGAATATAAATATTCTAACTGTCTTAACCATATAATTTCTCACAAATAATTAGATAATAGAAATACAATCTAGCAAAAAAAAAAGATAATCCTTGATTAGAAAACCATACGTAATACGTACCATGTTAAACAGAATAAGCTACATACAAATCAACATAACGTTAAGTCATTCGCATAACCAACGTATATATAATTATAGCATAACTTAATCTATTTTAAAATGAGTAACTTGATGAATTTTAATCTTATTATGAGATTCATCAATATACTCATATTTTATTTCATCATCTTTACTTATTGATAGCGGTGTTTCAGCTTTTAATGTATTACGATCATGTTTAATATAAACTGTTTGTTTTACACCGCCATTACCATCTTCTTTAGATACAACTTCAAAATCTTTTACAATCATGGTGTAGATTGTACCTGTTTTATTTTTAGCTTTCTTCTTTTCTGGGGTATAGTTTTCAAGTGTTGATGCTAATGTTAATAAAATAAGTACAACACCAACACCTATAATCACTTTAACGATGTTTTTCATAATACATTAACTCACTTTTAAATGACCATTGTTATATTCAACATGAGATCCTTTTTGTACTTTATCATAATCTTTTTTAGGTACAACAATTACTCTATCACCTTTTTTTGTATGAACCGTCAATGTATATAATTTCTCAGACGGTTTCATATGATATTTCAACATATTTTCTTGTTTTTCTGCTGAACCAACACTACTATTATGATGATTTGAATTGTTATTTAATAACATATAATAAAGTAACCAGTTATTATATGTTGATGTAAAAATCATCTGATCTTCATATGATTTTTTCGGTGAATAACTTCCTTTTGGTTTTGATAATGATTTTGGTTGTTGATTCATTCTTGATGTATTTGTTGGAACACTTGATTTATTTGAATTATTTTGACGTGATTTATAATCTTGTGCTTGTTTTGAAGCGGTTTTAGATGATACTCTACCCGCCTTTTGACTGTTATTTGTTGCTTGTTGCGATTTATATGCACGTGCTTGTTGTGCAGCTTGTTTTGAACTCATACGACTACTGTTCATAGCGGCATTTCTTGATGAGTTCATACTACTACTTCGTGATGCACTTGATGCTGATGATGTTGAACTTCTTGCAGAACTACTCGATACACTACTGCTTGTTGATGTTGAAACACTTGCTCTTGATGTAGATATTGCACTAGCGGTGTCCGGTAAACTAATTCCAATAACAGTAAATAGTGCTAACATAAACATCAATACTTTTGTTATTAGTTTATTTTTATTCATACACTAACACCTACTTACTATCATTTGTAAGTTCTTTTTTATCTTTAACAGTTCCCTCTATATCATCATCACCATAAATCATATATGGCGGTCTATAAATATGATACTCACCATCTTTTTTAATTACATATGGTTTATCTTCATCATTATCTAATACATGTTCATATACTTTACTCACTTTTGTATGGATCGTTTTTGGTTTACCATCAACAATACATTTAATTTCTTCACGTGGATATTCATCATCACCCGAATTTAATACTTCCGCATAAACCAACTCATATTTTTTATGATCTTTTGTTTTAATTTCTTGTGAGTCACTTGTCTTTTTATTAATATCGTCATCACCCTCACTACAACCGCCAAGTAAAAGTGCGGCTGCAACCATTGGAACACCTAAAATCATACTTTTTTTCATATATTATTCAATCCTTTCTTATTATTTATTATCACGAATTTTATTAAGTTCTAATTGTAAATCATTATATTGACTTGAACCTTTACTTGTATCTTTTTTAGTTTGTTCAAGTGCAGTCATAATTTTTCTTCTATTTTCTTTTAATAATTCAATACTTTCAATTGCTCTTGATTCACTATCAACCATATTAGCAGTTGTTTTAATATTTTTAACTAATGCATCAGTATTACGTTTTTCCATTTCAGTAGATGCTTCACTCATTTTTTTTCTTAAATTAGCAGCCGATGTTTGATGTGCAAGCATTAATGCTTGTGAGAATTGATATTGCCAATTCACAACATCTGTACTTGCGGCTGATCGAAGTTGTTCTGCAATTGTATAGTTTAACCCTTGCATCACTCTTGTTTTATCACGTGTTGATACCATAATTGTTTGAGATCTAATTAAATCATATTTACGATTATTAAGAGCTTCCATATAATCTTTAATATCTTGAATGTCTTGTGCAACACGCATATCATCATTTTGAGCTCGTTCTTTAAGTTGTGGTAATTCTTTAGTTTCTAATTCATTAGTTTTATAATCAATTGCTTTAATAAAATATGCTAATTCTTTATCAACTTCTTTTGCTTCATCATTTAATTCAGATAAATTATTAGCTTCACGTACTAATCTATCACTATCATCTAATAATTGTGCTCTAAGTTTTATAACATCATTATTTGTTGATTCAAATGATCTAAGTTTTTTTTCAATTGTTTTTAAGATATTTTCTTTGAACCACAAAACAAATTTATTTTGATCTTTTTGTATCAATTCATCTGGATCAAGTTCTTTAAATCGTTTAAGTAATTTATCAACTGTTTTTTGTGCATTTGAAATAGGTTCTTTTTCAGCTTTCTCTAAAATAGTTGCCGCCATTGATGTACCTTGATTTTGTAAATTTGAACCAAATTCATATAAACTCTGTCTATCTGATACATCCAATTCATAACTTAATTGTTTAACCCGTTCTGGATCTAAATCATAATAGTCATTCATTACAATATCTTTATTTTTTGTTTCTAAGTCATTTGCCATTGTTATTGCCTCATTTCTTTTATTCTTTATATTACAATACTATTGTAACATGTTTTAATAGTAATGTAAAACATAAAAAAAAAGACACATCAAAATGTGTCTCTTTAACGTTGATTATAAAAATCATATATTTTTTTAACATATTCACTTTTAAATTGACTATTAGTGTTTTTTAATGATTGTTGATTAAAAACTTCTGATAATAAATCACCTTTTGGATCACTAATTGCATTTAAAGAATCAATCATATTCGTATTAAATGAATATTTTTTAGAATCATTTGAATTATATTTATTATTTAAACCAATATATTTACTATTTACTCTTGATCTCTTTTTTTTTTATTATCATTTGATACATCATTTATATGTTTAATTTTATTATTTTTATCATGCTGCTCTTTTTGTAAAGATTCAAATTGTTTTTTATAAGGATTATTACGTTCTTGTTCACGTATTGATCGTTGATATTCTAACTGGGAATCTTCACCAATGTAACTTAGTTCCCGACGTTCATCATTATCATAATTTGCTTTTCTAAATCGTTCACGTAATTCTTCACGTTTTTGAGGTTTTACACGTATTAAATAATCTTTCTGTGCTTCTCTAATTGTATTAGTTTGTGTAACCCACATATCGTAATCTAAAGGACTACCTGTAATCGTATCTAATACTGTTAATTCTTCTTCATTTAATTTAGATCGATCATATGGCCATTCAATTCGTATAATAGCTTCTGCATTAACCAATTTATTTGGATCATCTTTTGATGGTATTCTTGGTGCTGCTAGAATCAATTCATCTTTCCAGTTATCATTATCTTCTGTTGCTAATTCAACAGTATCTTTAAAATCTGTGATTTGATGACCATAAAACATTTGATCATTTTCAAATACAAATATTGTATTTAAATCACCAATAACATTATCTGGTATTTTACTTGATTTTTTTTCATAACCATCACTATCTTGTTCATTCATCATAGTCATCTTAATTTCAACAAGTTCTCGTGTTGAATAAGCACTTGAAGATTTTTCTAATTTGTCACCTATTTCATTTATAAGTTCAGTTCTAAGTTTACTCATACGTTTTTTTATTACAAATATGGGAACTACAAAAAATACTATCATTAAAACAAATACTATAAATATATCCAAAAAAAACCACTCCTTTCAAATTAAAATGTTTTTTCTTTAATTTTTTCATCAACAACATCTTCATTATTTTTAATTGGCATTAATTCTTTTTTATTATCATTTAATTCAGTTAATCCAATATCAGATGCTCTCATCAATTTAACATTACTTTTATTATTTTGTTGTTTAATATTATCTTGTTCTTTTTGAAGTTCTTCAAATTGTTTTTTATATGGATTGTTTTGTTCTTGATCTTGAATTTCTTTCATATAATCGTGCATTGAATCTTCACCTATATAACTTAATTCACGACGTTCTTGATTACCATAATTTGCTTGTCTATACATTTCACGTAATTTTTCACGTTCTTGAGCTTGCACACGTGAAAGGTAATCTTCTTGAGCTTCTTTAATTGCATTTGATTGTTTAAACCACATTTCTTCATCTAAATCATTTTTAACAATTGTTTCAAGTACAATAAGTTCTTCATTTGATAAACTATCTTTATCATATGGCCATGGTATTTTAAATTTGATTTTAGCTTCAACTTTTTCATCTGGATTATTTTCTGATGGAATCATTGGTGCTGTGATTACAATATCATCTTTCCAATCGTCATTATCTTCTGTTGCTAATTTAACTGTTTCTTTAAAATCTGTAATTTGATGACCATAAAACATAAATCTATTTTCAAATACATAAATTGTATTTAACTTAGAAATAACTCCATCTGGCATCTTTTTTGTTTCTGATTTTGGTGTTGATTCATTATTATTATTATTATTTTCATGATTTTCTTCTTTTGATTCAAGCCTATCCTCTATCATACCAAATGCAAAACCCGCCATAGTACCGCCAATAGCTAAGATTAACATTAAAAAAGAACCAACCATTTCATATCACCTATTTCTATTTATATTCTCCCATCATGCGTCTTGATTTAATAAGATTTTTCAATTCATCATCACTTAAACCGTTATAACTACTATCATTTCTCAATCGATTAAATAATGCTTGTTCTCGTTGTTTACGTTCATTGATTTTATTTTCAACCGCACTTTGAACGCTTTCAGCTTGATATTTAACATTTTTAAAAAATCGTTTAGATTCTGTTGATACACGATCTTTAAATTTATTAGTTTCTTTAACTACTCGTCTTTTTGTTCGTGCTTTTGGACTTATTGAATCTTTAATTGTATTTGTTAAATCATCAACTGTATGTTGAACATCTTTTCTATTTAAACCAAACACATTTAAAAAATCATCTATCGATTCTGCTGTATCAGTTTGTTGATTTGTTTGATTCACAGATTCAATATAAAGTTCACCATTATCATATACAATTGTTTGATCTTTTCGTAATTGTAATACTTGTTCTACATGACCTTCTAAATCATCTGTTTTAATAATTGTTATTACATCATTTTTGAATTTAACATTGATTGATTCATCTAGCATCATTAATACATGTTGTACATCCATTGCATTTTGACCTGTAAATGTAATTTTTGTTTTATTTTTATTCATAAGATTCATCCTTTTTATTATAATATGTCATTGTTTTTAATATTAATTTAATTTCTTCATCAGAAAGATTATAATTTTTTGTTAATTTACCATTCTGTACGAAATCATCATATATTGATTTATTTCGTTTTGTTGATTCGTATAATATTTCTGATACTAAAGGCATTGCCTTATTAAAATGTTCAATATTAGAAATAACTTTAGATATTTTAGATTTTGATACATTTACATATTTTAAAATATCTTTGTTTGTCAATCCTTGATGATATAATTCTTCAATTTCAATTGTTTCTAATATTCGTTGAACCAAATAATCAGATGCAAAATCAGTTCTATTTACTTTTTTCACAACACCATATTGTCTAAATTTAAAAAACAAAGCATTAGCTGATTTATCAATATCTTTTGTATCTTTAAGCCATAATCGATCAGCAAATCCTTCTTCAAGTAATATGAATAATGGAATACCATGTTCTAAATAATATTTTAGTGTTTCTAAAATACCTACAATATTCTGGCGGTGTAATGTTCTGAAATTGGGTTCTATTTTCAATAATACATAGCTAACTGTTGGTTTACTTACACCAAATTGCTCTGCAATTGATTGTTGCGTTCGTTTATTTTCAATCAATTCATTTAAAACTTCGTTATTATTTTGTGTTAAATATTGTTCAATTACTTTTACTTTTTTAGTCATGTCATAGTCTCACCTACTTTTTATATTACATAACTACTATACCATGTTTTAATAGTGAAATCAAAACATAAAAAAAAAGACAATGGTTCTTTTATCTACTGTCTTTTTATACAAACGGTAACATTACAAAAATAACAAATGTCATAATAAAACACGTAATTCCAATAATAAATGACACTATAATACTATGATCTTCATTTGAAAACTCATAAATAAAACCAGGTAACGATATAATAATGAATAATGCCATAAAACTTAATATCATAATTAATACAAGTAAATGTTCACTATAATAATCAAAAAACATATCATTTCACCCCACAATTTAGTTATATATCACACCACAAACAACCATATTCACCGTAATAACAGATATGATTGTAAATAAAAACATTGTTGTTAATCGTCTATATTTGTATGACATATGTATTTTCAATTCATTATATACTAACCACATTAATGATAACGATATACACATAACCATTGTTGAATAAATAAATGGTGCAATTTTAAGTGAATCAATACCAAAGAAATGTGTAACGGAATATATTGCAGTAAGGGTTGAGTATGTTAATAGCGGGTACAACACGAGCTTTGAAAAATTCAGATTAATCAGCCACGTTATTACAATAATAATTTGCAATACTACAAAGATACCTAAGTTAATTATCCAGACACTCATTTTTTAAACTTCCTTTAATTATGTTTTAATTTATAACTTACAACATATTTATAATAGCATACTAAAAACGTTAAAGAAAGCATCACAAGTGATGCTTTTAGTAGAAATGCGAGAACATTGAAGGAGTGACAACGATGAAAACATTAAAAGATTATTTAGATAGAAAAACAAAATAAAAGGAGAGATTAACTTATGACAAGTCATGTATTACACACATCAGATCGTGGTGAAATAAAAGATTTAATTACTACATTAATCGCTGAAAACAGAGATATTGAAATCTTAAAAATGCATGTTTTAGAAGATACATTTAGTTTATTAAATTTGCATATCGATCATGTTGGTAACTTAGATCATAACATTTTAGTAACACATGTTGATGATTTTTATGAATTATCTGTTGATTTTTTCATGAATCCAACATATAACTTTGACTTTAAATGTGAATCTTTTAAAACACTTAAAAACGCATTATTTTATCACATGAAGCATGTTTATCGTATGATTGAAAAAGAAGAAAAATAGATACAAAAAGGAGTTTTTATTATGGCAAACTATGTTGTAGGTACAATTAGATTTAGAGGTCTTAAATCTAATATTTTAAAATTATTTAAAAATACGTATAAAACATTAAAATCTGAAATTGATAACGAATCTTACCCACCGCGTTTAATAGAAAAATTAAATATGAATGAACAGTATTTATCTAAATTTATTAAAGATGATTTATACTTATCACCTTATGATGAAAACTATATAAAATCTGTGAATCCATATTATACACAAATAGATATACCAGATTTTAAAGATGGATCTATCAATATTTTAAACGCATATCTAAAAGAAGATCTTCATAATAGTGAAGATGTCATTTTTATAGCTGGATTTATACAACGTTGGGGTTATGATAGTCACCAACTTATTAATATTGCCAAAAAGTATCATCTTGATATCAAATGTATTGGTTATGATAAAGGAACTGAAAAACGATTTGAATATGAAGTTACACGTTTTGGTAAAATCCTATCTACAGAAGAAAAATCTATTGATAACTACTTCTGGATAGCAGAAAATCCTATTGTTGGCGGTTAAAGAAAGGATTGATAACGTAATGACACAAAATGAATTAAATCATATTCTTAATGAGATCAAAAATAAAAGTGTTAGCTTTGCAGACAAATATATCTGTAATGTTTTAATGAATAACCCAAAACCTATGCAAAAATTAAATGAAATGATGAGTGAATCATTTTATCCCACATATCCAGACCATATTTACAAATTAGATAAAGAATTTATTGATGACTATCTAAGAACTGACATTGATGACCACCCAGAATTAAATTCAGACATGTACTACAAATCATTTGAAACACTAACACCAAAAGAACAATTTATTGTTTGTAATATGTATTTTGATTATTGTTTAGTTAGTATCCATGTTGAATTAGAACAACGTAACGTAACTTATGGAGGTGTTGATGAATAATGGATTCTATTGAAAAGAAACGTATGTTGAAAAAAAGTATTTTAAAAAAAGATTATATCTTTTTAAAATATCTTGAAGATCTTAAAAATAAAACAATAACAGATATCTTTGATATTGCTATTGATGATTATCCCGGTTTTATCATGGTTACTTCTGATAATCATGTATATGTTCATATGATTATTAGAAATCTATATAATGGTGATTATGATGAACATGAATCTATTGCTGAATTAGAAAGTGTCAGACATTTAGTTTGGAATCATCGATTTTTACATCTATTTTTAAATCACGATATAACATTCTATAATTTAGAAAACCCTTATAATAGCGGTTTACCTTTTATTGATTATCATGCGTTACATCAATTTGCTGATTTAACAAAATAGAAAGGATTTGATGACAATACCTAAATCAATTTCACACTATATGAATTTAGATTATACGTTAATTACTGAACCAAAATTAGATTTTGATAACAGTCAATATTTCATTGCTCGTTATAAAGAATTAGATGGTTTGGAAGGTGTTGGTTCAACAAAAAAAGAAGCGATAAATGACTTATTAGACGTAAAAGAAGATTGGTTTAAAATGAGTTTAAAGATTAATGCATCTATTCCAGAACCACAAAAAAAGAAATTATAATACAAGATTGTTGTAATATTTAATAATCTTTATTAAAATATAAATATATATTGATATTCTCAATATATATTTCACTAGATTTCAAATAAATTGAGGTAACTCAAGTATCTTCTTACATTAAGGTAACGTTTATCGTTACCTTTTTTTATATTTTGTGATACAATACTTGTATAGCGATCTCCTAACTATCGCAAAATAAGAGTCATAAATCATCCATTAAGTTATTGCCAAACCGTAAATCAATTTGATTTGCGGTTATTTTTTTTTAATACACAAAAAAAAGAGACTATATTAAATATAGCCTCTCGTTAGTACACTCCATTAGCAAGCGGTAACTTTATTATATTACATTTTAATATTCAAGACCAGTTGTTGATATTAAAAATTGTAATTTATCTATATATTCACTTGCTTCCGCATTTGATAACTTTCGAATATCATCATTACTTAAAATATTAATAACAACTGATGTTCGATCTATATCTATTTCATAACTAACATACTCACTACCATTATTCAATTTAATAATATCTAATAATTGATTTATTTCGTTAAATTGTTCCTTTGTAATCATTAAACAGAACCCCTATTTAATTCGTTTTAAACCATCATCAAGAGAATATTCAAACCCAAGTTGACTATATGATAACTCACGATTACCGCCAGTCATCATTAAATCAGCCATTAATACTGGATAATCCAATTCAGTAGGATCAAGTGATATTGAATGTGTTGCTGCTTCTCGTTCACCATTTTGCTTACAATCTCGTGTTATATACGTCAAGATATAATCTTCATAATCATAATGATTTTTTTTATCATATACTTTCATTTTATCAATAAATATATCTACTAATGTCGTAGATGAATCTAACACTTTTAATCGTTTATTAAAATGATCTTTAGTTAATTCTATTTTTTTCTCAACATCTGGTGTTAAAAATGCATCATCATATACATAAAATCGATGATCATCACTTTGATCAAACATCATAAAGCTATCAGATAATGAATCATTTGTTTTCAAATTAGCAACATGTATTTTAATTGTTTCATTAATCATGGTTTTTAATATATCTATTGATTTTTTAGGAACATGATAATCTTCAAAAAATGATAATGCTAATGTTGTTCTATATGCAAGTAACATATAATCATGCGGTTCTATAAACATTTCTTTTAGTTCTAATAACGCTTGTATTAAATTTTTAGATGTGATTGTTTTATCATTTTCTTTAGACATAAAACTTAAAACATAGTTTGAATTACCATATTTATCAAGACATTCTTTATATGTTTCTAAAACACTATGAATTAATGTTGTATCTAATTTCAATATATCATAAGCATACATAAATGGTAATAATGTATCTGCTGTCATACTCGACATAATTAGTAAAACATCATCTGTTGTATGTTCACTTCGTGTTGCATATAACTTTAATAAATGTTGTATCGCCTTAATAAATCGTTTATAGGTCATACCTTCTTTAACATCATTTAATTCATTAAACAACATATACAAATCTCTAAATGTTAAGAAAAATTTATTATTATATTTAATATTTAATCGTATTGCATCTCTACGAGTATATGATTCATCCACTTCACCCGATCCAACTCTTTTATAAATGGTCGGTCTTGATAAGTTAGCAGCTTGTGAAAATTTACTTATATTCAATTTATCGTCTAAAGAAATCATATAATTAACAACCTTTTTTAAAATGTGTAATATATATTTACATTTTTCTATTTTATTTGTAAATCTATTTTACAACATTTTGTAAATGAGGTACACCCAATCACAAAAAAAAACTACAATGTATAACATTGTAGTTTCTCATACATATTTCAAATTTAATTATTTTACCCTTACACCATCTAAATGAATACATAATGTTAATTCAATTAAATCATACAATTTCATATTTAAACGCAACATGTTAACTTGATTAGATCCTTTTATATGATTTTCAAGCATATCTAACATAATTTCACAACTTTTATTATATTCTCTATCTAAAATTTTATTATCTTTATTTATATATGGATAATAAAATTTTAACGCTTTAAATAAACATATAAAAATAAGACCATCATCACGTTTAAAGTGGTTTTCTAATACATCTTTAATTTGTAAATATGTTTCATTATTCTCATCATAATGTTTTAGTAAATAAGATTCATATGACTTAAATAATGGCTTTAAATGTAAAAAATATTTATATTCTGAATCTCGTTTAAATACAAATTCTTCATATGGTCCCATATCAAATGTATATCCACGATCTAAAATCATTTGAATAATATCAAATAATTCTGATACAACATATCTTTTTACATCCGGTAATGTTGCTTCACTATTATTCATATACAATCTAAACAACTCAACAACAGTTGCTAAAATTTCGTTCATATTTAATGCATGACCATGTGATAATTGATGTTCTTTATTACTTATTGAAACTAATGACTCTAGCGTAAATAAAGCATTATTGTTTTGCATTAATGGTCTTGTTTTAAATTTTAAAGCATCAATCACTTTAAGAGAACCATTATCATTTGCAACTAATTTCCCGCTATCAATCATTCTATAAATTGTCGATCTTGAAACACCTGTGTATTCTGAAAAAGCTAAAACACTCATTTCACCATTCATACTAATATTTAAATCACTCATCTCAATCAAACCTTTCTCATTTATGTAACACGATTGTATCACAATAAAACACACTATACAAATATATATATACAAAAAAAAATGACCGCATTTAAATGCGGCCAGAATATAGTATTAGTTTTCATTGACACAACAAGATATTTGTTGCAGTTTGAAATATAAGTAGGATTGACTAGATCCTAAATATAGTATATCACATATTTTAAATAAAAAAAAAGAATGAAGTATGAACACATACCCCATTCTCAGATCTCAAAGGAAGTTTTATTTTTATGAAAATAAAATTAAGAGTTTAAGAGATGGTTGAAAACTTAAACTCTGAATTAAAGATAACACAACCATACAAAAAAAGCAAGAAGGCGGTAAACCGCCTTTAGTAGAACGACATCAACTACCACTGACTAAAAGTCAGTGGTTTGTCTCTAAATCAACAATGGTTGTACAAACAATAATTAACATCTCCAACCGATTTGAGACATCTAAGGGTGGTTGACTAACACCCTAAGAGTGAACAGACATATAGTCATTCACCATCTATTTAATATTCTAATTTTGGTTCTAGTTTTTCAAAATGTGGTTTATCAACACCACTTATATATTGTTTACCTAACTCTTGAATATTCATTGCAGCTATTCGGTCATCATTAGATTTATAACGACATTGTACACATTCGAATAAATGTTTTGATTTATTACGATTATTCTTATGAATACAACCACATTTCGGACAACGTTGTGATGTATAATGAGCATCCACTTTTATAACTATACATTTTGATTCTAAAGATTTATAAATCAATTTTTGTTCTAAATCAAAGAATGACCATGATACATGTTCATAACGATTATTTTTGTGTCGTTGGTTAACCGTATCAAACGTAACATTTGTTAAATCTTCTAATACAAATAATGTATTTTTACCAAATTGATCAATGAGTGTCTTACTAAGTTGATGATTGACATCACTCATCCAGCGGTTTTCTCGTTGTTCAATTTTGCGTAAACGTCGTTTACTTGATTTTGTATTTTTAGATTGTAACTGTTGTCTTAATTTCTTAAAATGTTGTCGTCGTTTTAAAACATTTTGACCATTGAAAAATTGTGTTTGGTCTTTTTCATTATAAGTCGTCATAATTTGACGAAGCCCTCTATCAATACCAACGACATGTTTTATAGATGTTGTTTCAACAGAATCTATATTTTTAGATACAGAAATATATAAAAACCATTGTCCACGTCGTTGTAATAATTCTGCTTCACCATGTTTCCAATCATTAAATTGTTGAATATAATCTAATTGATTAGAATCACAATCAATTTTCAAACGATCATCAACTGTTGAAATTGAATATTGACCATTTTTTAACAAACTATAATTACGATTTCTAACAAAAACAGCAATATTAGATTTAAATCGAATAGGTTGTTTCAACCATTCAAGATTACGTTTCACATAATGATATCGATTTGTATTAATATCTTTAAATTTATAAGGTTTTTGTTTCAATGTTGTATTAACAGTTTTATACCTTGAAATAACTGTTCGAATCACAGATTGTGCCATTTGAGATTGTAATTTAAAATCTTTACGAAGTTGATAATATAGACAATCATGTAAATGTCTTTGATTTAAATCAAAATCATGATTAAAAATATAATCTGAAACATAATTACATGCTTTGGTAAATAATAATTGTGTTTTATACAACGACACTTTTTGATTTTTATCAGGATATAATTGAATTTTCAATGTTTTTGTTAACATATTTTCACCACCTTTCACTAAATATATTATATCATAATTTTAGTGAAAACCAAAAAGAATACGGCATATCGACAATTCCTCTCGTTATTAAAATAACAAGTTTCATTGTCGGCAATGTTTTAAATAAATATGAATAAGATACCTAAATTGGTATATTTTTTTTTGTAAAAACCGAACATGACCGTCAGAATTTATTCTGACGGTTAGTATTAAATACGACAAAATAAAATGAGGAGTGAATTAAATTATGTTTTATTATCCCACAAAAGAAAAATTACAAACATTTCAAAAAGAAAATGAAACTGATATTAAACAACAATATGCATTGCTTAAAAAAATGCCAGTTCAATTTACACCAACAAAAAGTGTTCAATATGGTTTTGATGCAAAGTTATGAAAAACGGTCAAGATTTCTATATTATTGATATGGCTTTAATGAGTGAAAGTGCATTAACTGAATTTATGAAAAAGACGTTAAAGGAGTGAGGATCTATTGAGTAATTACTACGTGATACCAGATATTCATGGCCAAGCACACAAATTAACACCGTTACTCGTTCGCATATTAGATGATATGAATAGTGATGATACGATTTTATTTCTAGGTGATTACATTGATCGTGGTAAAGAATCTAAAGAAGTTATTGAAATGATTAATGACTTAAAACAGCAACACCAAATTATTACACTACTTGGTAATCATGATTTATTATTTTATAACGCTATTATGGATCTTGTTACTAGCCATAATGAACAAGTATTACTTGATACTGTACATTTACTTAGAAAAAATTCTCTTGAAACACTCCAATCATTTGATTTACCCGTTGAACTTATTACAACGATTCATGATTTACAACTTGATGCATTTACTAAAGTAAACGGTAAATCATTGGTTGACTTACTAAAATCAAAAATTAATGATTGGATGACAACAGACAGTTTTAAGGAATTTCAACAATTTATTTTACAATCTGATTATTACCATGAAACTAAAGATTATATTTTCAGTCATTCTGGCGGTGTTCATTTCTTGAAACCAGATGAACAATCTATTAGTCAATGGTTATTTAGTCGTGACTTTAAACAACGACGCTATTGTAAAAAAACGTTTGTTGTTGGTCATACCCCTATTGATAGCTTAGAACCAGCATTAAAAGGTCAATTATTATTTTGTGATACTGGTTCTGTATTTGATAAAGATAAACCATTACCATTTATTAAAATAGAAGGAGTTTTCTAATGAATAATCAATTTAAAAATATTTGGGATAATCGTTTAAAACGACAAGATGCTCATCAAACAAACGCATTTAATTATAATCAGTTATCTAATAATCATCTAAATACATTTAACAATGATAATTATAATGATCATTGTATTGGTGATTTTAGAGATGTGTTAGAAGCACTTAAATCTGGATTACCATCACACTTATTAAAAAAATCATTTAAAGTAGAACGATACAAAGAAGGACATCCATTCCAATATGCACTTATTGGTGAAGATATTACAATTTACCACCGCTATCGTCTTGATCAACATACCTTTTTAATATCATTTAATGAAGAATATATTGAAAAAGATAGTATTGTATCTATTTATAAATCAAGAGGTAATATTGAAGGTTTTTACTATGTTGATAGCGGTGAACCTGTAACGCTTAAATATATGACAAACGTTCTTATTGCTCTTGGTTTTGAACCGCATATTAAAGATGATTATTTATATGATATTTATTATGATATCTATTAAAATTTTTATTGTTATTTTACAACACATTGAATATAATTAATTTGATGTTACTGCATCAATATTTAATTTAAAGGATGTGTTCAAATGAACAATGTACTAAAAAGAATTTCGATGGTTGGTTTAACAAGTGCTTTATTACTTACTGGTGTTGCTAGTGTAACTGCTGCTACACAAGCACATGAAGCTCATGCAGCAACAAAACCTTATTATAATTATAATGGTAAATTCACAGCATCACCTAGTGTATTAAAAGATAATAATTTTGTTAGAGCTGTAAAATATAATAATGTTACTATTAATGGCGTTAAATATAACAACGCTTATACAAACAAATTTACAACGAATGGCGGATCAGTACCTACTGGTGGACCTACTGAATTTAAATATTCAAAAACAGGTATTACTAAAGCCAAATTTGATAGTTTATATGGTAAACCATCAGATACTAAATCTGGTAATGATTTCGTATATCAATATGGTGTTAGCCCTAATGAAATGAGTTTCTTTGGCCCTAGCGGTAAATACTTTAATGAAGATTTAACATCAACTAATGGTACATTTACTTATTTATTCTATAACGGAAAAAATGTATTAGATTATCCAAAAGCTGAAAGAACTAAATACCTTAATTCTGATAAACTTGTTGCTATTAACGTAACATTCCATCAAAATGACTTAGTAAACTTTAGATTTGGATATTAAAACAAAAACAATTTCATAATGAAAAAAAGAACAGGTGATCTTTTGATTACCTGTTTTATTATATTAATTTTCAAAGGATTGTGATAAAAATATGAAACAACGATATATTAAATTAAATAATAAAGTAATTTCAACATCTTCAATTTATAACGCTATCGAAAATCCAATTTATGATTACATTGATAAATGGTTTAAAAAAAGATTTGATATGCAATTCGATCATTATGCTTTATTTGAAAAAGATTGTGTTATTTTTACAAAAGAACAAATTGAAGCATTAAACTTAAAACAATATTTAAAAGCTACAGATTTTAAAGAAGATAAAACCACATTACGAAATTTAGAACGATTTAAACCAAAACAACCAGAAGAATTTATAAAAATTCTTAATTCAGATTGGTCTGCATTTTTAACTGAACAATGTATTAACGATAATTTTTTTGATCCATTATTAAATAATCGTTATTTTAATAATTATCATGTTAATAGAAATTTTGAAGATTATTTTTATAATGATATGTTGCCAAGTATTATTAAATCATTAATACCACCATTTGATATTTATAATAATTATCGTCAAAAACCAAAAATTTTTGAAATTTATAATATTGATAATGAGTTATACGTATCAATTGAACCTAAATTTAAATCAATTCCGCCATATATCATTGGTGAAGAATATACAAAGAATGAATTTAAGAAAATCATAGATAATATTGGACCTATTTATTCTGAAAACAAATAATAAAAAAAAGGATGATTAATTATGGCATTTACAAAAGAAGAATTAAACGAAGTATTAAAAGCAAACCTATCTGATGAAGAAGTTGTAGATATTAACGAAGCATTAGAACAATATAATATTGATGATCTTGATGATGTAGACGATAATGTTAAATTTTATAAAACATTTGATGACTATGTTCAAAATACTTACTTTGATGCAAGCAATTATCCAGAAATGCTTGATGGTCCAGCATTTAGTATTATTGAATACTTAAAGAATCGAGTAACAAATGGATTTGAAGATACAACAAATATTAAAGAAGCTCTTATTTTAGATTCTGAAAACACATCTGAAATTGTTTATGGCGGTTATTTAGTATTTGTTGAATAAACCTTAAAAAAAGACATCAAATTGATGTCTTTTTTTTTCATGACCGACCTTTCAGGTCGGTTAGAGTATGTATTTGAAAATAATACTAATGAGGTGTTTAAAATAAATATTGATAAATTAATTAAACAATCAGAATCAATGTTATTATCTAAATATAAAAAAATAGTTAGTATAAAATCAATTGATGATTCGTATAATACTGAATCTCGAATTATTTTTAATTATGATGGTTCAGATATCACACTTTATTTAAACAACACACCAGATCAGCTTAAACCAGAAAATATTGCAACAGCGGTTCATGCTTTAATCAAATTATAAGGAGTTTTAAATATGCAAAAAACAAAAATGTTTAAATCAATGTTATCAATTCAACAATTTCAAAGTAATCAATCAAACATTGATAATTTAATTAATCAATTTGTAAGAGAATCACATGTTGAATCATTTATAATTGATGCTTTCAATACAAATATAGTTGAAATGAAAAACACAAAATATGTACTATCAACCGCTATTATACGTTATGAATAAGATACCTAAATTGGTATCTTTTTTTTTTGTAAAAACCGAACATGACCGTCAGAATAAATTCTGACGGTTAGTATTAAATACGATAAAATAAAAAGAGGAGTGTACTTTAGATTATGTCTTATTATCCAACAAAAGAAGAATTACAAAGATTTCAAAAAGAAAATGAAACTGATATTAAACAACAACATGCATTACTTAAAAAAATGCCAGTTCAATTTGCACCAACAAAAAGTGTTCAATATGGTATGGATGCTGAATTTCGTAACATGATGCGAAAGACTGAACAAAAATTTAAAGAAACAAACGATCCAAAGTATTATCACCTAGCGAGTAGAATGAAATCTATTGCATCTCTTGATGATGATTTATATCAAGAATTTTGTGATAATAGAAATTCACTTTATAACTGGTTCCCACCACTTGAAAAAGCAATTAAAAATCAACAATTTTTTAAAGTTCCTAAAACAAATATTCTTCGTTTACCTGTTGAACTTGCACAATTTATGAGACTTGATTATCAAGATACTACTCAAGAATCTAGAGATATGTTTAACAAAATTGTATTTAAAGCTCTAGATCTTGATGAAGATAAAACATATTTCATTAAAACAGGTACATTTAGTTCTAAATTTGAATTTAGAAACGCTAAATGTGATGAACCTCTTGAAATGGGAGAATATTTCCAAGTTATCAATAACTTTGCTATGACCGTTGGTGCTGGTATGAGTGTTGATATTGTTGCTCGTGAATATATTGAAGATGTTGAAGATAATCCAACAATTTATAGTGGTATGCCATTACGTACTGAATTTAGAACATTTGTAGATTTTGATACACAAGAAATTCTAGGTACAGCACCATACTGGCATCCAGTTGTGATGAAAAATGTATTAAAACGTCAATTAGCACCAAGTATTCAAAAAGATTACCGCACATACTTAAAACATGAAGATAAACTAAATCGTGAATATAATGAACACGTTAATCATCTTCAAAAAGAATTAAAATCACTAATTAAAGACATTGATTTATCTGGCCGCTATTCTATCGATATTATGAAAAATGGCCAAGATTTTTATATTATTGATATGGCTTTAATGAGTGAAAGTGCGTTAACTGAATTTATAAATACTAACAAATTATAATGGCGGTGATAATTATGTTATCTAATAACAAATATACACATACATTTAAATTTAGACATATTATGTCTAACAAATTCGAACATATGATCCATGAATCACTTAATCTAAAAAATAATAAATTTGATGATTTAAATCCATCAAAACTTAGTTTTAATTTGTTCATGGCCAATATGTTCAATAAAACTATAAATAATTCAGATCTATTTCAAGAAACAATGTATCATGATATACATCACGATTCTGTTTATTTTAAAGAATTAGATACACTATACTCGTTTTATAATGAACATACCATTCCACATAGAACATATGTGTATCCTTATATCAAACCGGTATATGACTTATGCCATAATCCAAGATATTTAGCGATGGAACCTGTACCTTATATTCATCCAATAACAGTTAAACTATTAAATAATTCATTAGAACATATTATTTAAAAGGAGTGATTATTTTGAGAATTACAAATGATTTCGTATTTTTCTTTTCTGGTAACGACATGTTAAGTAACTTTTATATCCATCCATTCGTTCATCAAAATCATCGTTTTAAATCAAGTGAACATGCGTTCATGTGGCGTAAAGCGATGTTTTTTGGTGACACTAGTATTGCAACTGACATTTTATCAAAAGCACAACACCCAAATCATGCTAAAAGTTTAGGTCGAAAAGTTAAAAACTTTGATGACACTAAATGGCAAGATGTTAGATATGACATTATGAAAGACATTGTTACTGATAAAGTGAACCAGTTTAATGACTTAAAACAGTTTTTAACAATTCATAAACATAAACAATTTGTTGAAGCATCACCATACGACAATATCTGGGGTGTAAAACTAGATCAAGATAACGATGCAATATTAGATTCTAAAAATTGGAAAGGTCAAAACTTACTTGGTCAAATCTTTAATGACATTATTAAGGAGTTAGAGTTATGATATCTATGATTACCGCAATCGGTACAATTATTCTTTTAATCACAATATTATTTTTCTTATTTAGAAGTGCATACTTCTTAAAAAACAAAGATTATGAAGCTCATGATAAGAATGATAATATTATAACTGTTTTACAATATATTATTATACTATTTGTATTTTCTACTAGCGGTTTTGAAGCATTAAAAGAATCTGGATTCACAGATGATTTGATAACATTCATTATTTATATTCTTGTTGTTATTCTAATT
>ERZ1029886.93-NODE-93-length-23056-cov-43.336333_pt1 | contig 23056 bp, 18 predicted proteins | sample MGYA00519232_ERZ1029886 | MGnify/ENA primary metagenome ERZ1029886 (study PRJEB33666, sample SAMEA4610932) | skin metagenome | biome: Human-associated habitat; feature: Malodor aspect; material: skin | place: Philippines | collected 2015-08 ... | reverse complement strand
GCGCGGCTGAACCGGAGCGCAGGCCGCACACCTTGTTCGGGCCGTAGACCAGCTCGCGGCACGCGTGGTCCACGTCCGGCTGTGAGGTCAGCTGCGAACCGACCAGGAAGGCATCAGCGTGCCCGCCAAGCCGGCGGACGGTGGCGGCGTCCCGGATCCCGGACTCCGCAACCACCACTGCCCCGTCGGGAGCGAGCGCGGCGAGGCGCGCGGAGCGGTCGAGGTCGATGGTGAGGTCGTGCAGGTTGCGGTGGTTGACGCCGAAGATCTTTGCGCCCAGACGGGAGGCGCGCGCGGCCTCGTCCTCGTCGATCACCTCGGTGAGCACGTCCATGTTCAACGACGCGGCCACCGACGCCAGGTGGGCATACTCATCGTCGGAAAGGACCGAGAGCATGAGCAGCACCGCGTCAGCGCCGAAGTACCGCGCGGCGTAGATCTGGACCTCGTCGATGATGAAGTCCTTGCACAGAACTGGCAGGTGCGTGGTTGCGACGACCGTGGCCAGGTGGTCATAATCACCGCCGAAGTAGTCGGGCTCGCACAGGACGGAGATCGCCGAGGCGTACCGCGAGTAGATGGAGGCGATCTCCCCCGGGCGGTAGTCCTCGCGAATGGTCCCCAACGACGGCGAGGCGGACTTGCACTCCATGATGTAGGAGGCGCCGGGGGCGGCCAAGGCGTCGTATAGAGAGCGCTCGGATAAACGTAACGTGTCGAAAGAAACGTGGGAAACGCGTTCGCGAATTGCGTCAATGTGACGCTTTCGGTTTTCCACAATCTCCGTCAGAATCCTAGGCACTGTAGTCGGCCTCCTCGTGGGTGCGCAGCCACTCGGACACGGTGCCGTCTGCAAGCAGCTGCTTCGCATGCTCGGTGCCTGCCGCCAAAGAATCTGCGATGCCGTAGAGGTAGAACATCGCGCCCGCATTGACGGCGACGGCGTCGCGGTGCGCCTCGGGGCCCTCCCCCGCGAAGGTGGCCCGCATCGCGGCGGCGTTGTCTACCCCATCGCCGCCACGGAGGTCTTCGAGCGTGTGCGTGCCCACGCCAAGCTCCGCCGGCGAGACAGTGTAGTGCGAGATCTCCCCGCCCTTGAGCTCCCAGATGAGAGTCTCGCCGTGCACCGCGATCTCGTCGGTGCCGGCGCCGTGCACCACCAGGGCTCGTTCGCGGCCGAGAGCGTTCATGGTCTCCGCAATTATTGGTCCCAACCCAGGGTTGGCAATGCCCATAATTTGAAACTCGGGTCGTGCCGGACTCAATAATGGGCCAATCGTGTTAAATAGCGTGGGAACGCCGAGCGCTTTACGCACCGGCTGGACGAACGCGATCGCGGGGTTGTAGGCCGGCGCAAAGAGGAACGTGAAGTTCGAGGATTCGAACTGGCGCACCGCCCGGTCCGGGTCCAAATCCAGCGGGATGTTCAGGGCCTCCAGCACGTCCGCGGACCCGGATTTCGACGACACGGAGCGGTTGCCGCACTTGATCATCTTCACCCCGCCGGCGGCGGCGACAAGGGATGCCGCGGTGGTGATGTTGATGGTGTTGGCCCCGTCGCCGCCGCTGCCGGCCGTGTCCATGATCCCCTCCCCCGTCACCGGGAACGGCCGGCCCGCGGCCAGGAAGGCTTGGGCGGCACCCGCGATGTCCGCGAACGTCTCCCCGCGCGTGCGGATGGTGGCCAGCAGCGCCGCGATGTGCACGTCCTCGTAGTCGCCCACCGTCAGTGGGGTAAACGCCTCCACTGCTTCCTCCAACGAAGGCGCCGGGTTGTTGATGAAGCGGCGGAAGATGTCCAAGTGGTCAGCCATTGTCGCGTCCTTTCTGCAGCAGTTGCTCAACGCAGCGTTCAAGGAGCTGCGGGCCGGAAGGTGTGAGGATGGATTCGGGATGGAACTGGAATCCCACGGACATGCCGTCGGCGGTTTCGGCGGCCATGATCACCTCGCCGAGCTCAGTGTCCGTCCACGCCAGGGGCACGATCCCCTCCGGCGCGTCCACCGCCCCCAGGGAGTGGTAGCGGGCCACTGGCACGTCCAGGCCGGGCTGGCCGGGGGTGCCGCCGACCGTGAGGCCGTCGAAAAGCGGGTGCGGGCCGGTGAGGCGCATGGGGACGGAGGTGCCGTGCTCCGGGCCGCAGGGTTCCACGCGGCCGCCGAAGTGCTCGATGAGCGCCTGGTAGCCAAGGCAGATGCCCAAGATGGGGATGCGGCCCTGGGCGCGCGCGATGACCTCCATCATGCAACCGGCGTCGGCGGGGTAGCCGGGGCCTGGCGAGAGGACGATGAGCTCCGGGTCCCCAGCCAACACCGTGTCGGCGGAGACGGTGTTGCGGTACACCACCGTGTCGTACCCCGCCAGCGCGTCCACCAGGTTGTATACGAAGGAATCCTGGTTATCCAGCAAGACAATCATTTCTGCACCTGCAACTCTCGCTCTCCCGCTAAGGCCTGCAGCACCGCGTAGGCCTTGTGCAGCGTCTCGTCCGCCTCGGCCTGCGGGTTGGAATCCCGCACCACGCCCGCACCGGCCTGGACCGTCGCTACGCCATCGGCGACGAACGCGGACCGGATTACAATGCAGGTGTCAAAGTCGCCGTTGCCGCGCAGGTACCCCACCGCCCCGCCGTAGGAGCCGCGCCGCTCGCCCTCCACTGCCCGCAGCAACTCGGTGGCGCGCAGCTTCGGGGCGCCGGTGAGCGTGCCCATGTTCATGCATGCTCGGTAGGCGTCCAGAGCGTCCAGGTCCTCGGCGAGGGTGGCGGTGACGCGGCTGACGAGGTGCATCACCCGGGAGTACCGGTCCACCTGCAGCAGTTCGCGCACGCGCCTGGTGCGGGGTTCGGCCACGCGCGCCATGTCGTTGCGGGCGAGGTCGACGAGCATGGTGTGCTCGGCCACCTCCTTGGCGTCCGTGCGCAGCTCCAGCTCCATGCGCGTGTCCAGCTCGTGGTTGACGCTGCCGTCCGGGTTCAACCCGCGCGGGCGGGTGCCAGCGATCGGGTACAGCTCCACCTGGCGGGTGGTGTGGTCGAACTTCAGGTTGGATTCGGGAGAGGCGCCGAGCAGCTCGTAGTCCTCCCCCCGGATGTAGAACATGTACGGCGAGGGGTTGGACTCGCGCAGCCGCCGGTATGCGGCGAAGGCGTCGGTGCACTCCGCGGTGAACGCGCGCCCGGGCACCACCTGGTAGATGTCCCCGTTCGCAATGTGCTGCTTCAGCCCCTCCACGCTCGCGCGAAAGTCCGCGTCCGACACCGACGCTTGAGCTTCGAGCCGTTCCGTCGCCCCCGCCAACGGCCAGTAGTCCGGCACTGATTGCTGCATACGCTGTGCCAGCGGCTCCAGATCGATCCCGTCGCCGGCGGCGTCCACGCCGGCGAGGTAGGCGGTGCCACTCTCGTGGTTGACCCGCAGCAGCACCTCCGCCAGCACGAACTGGTAGTCCGGGTATGTGTTCGGGCCGTCGGCCACCGCCGGAAGCTGCTCGAACGTGCCCAGGTAGTCGAAGGCGAACCCGCCCGCCAAAAACGGGAAGTCCTCGTTGCCGTAGCCGGCCCGAGTGGTCAGCGCGCGCAGCACGTCCGCGCTGGAGGGGGCTGTGAGACGCTCGCGCTCGTCGGCCGCGCGCGAAGGCGGAAACTCGTAGGTGTGCTCTGCCACCCGGTACTTGTCCAGACCCAGATCGGCGGCGATGACCTCGCCGGACGGAGTCAGGGGCTGCACGGTCACGCGGTTGCCGCGGCACGTCACGCGCAGAGACGCTCGCAGCACCGCGACGGACTGCAGCCCGGAGCGGGTGGTGATGTCGGCGGACTCGAGCAGCACCGAATCCTGCGCCTCAAGCCCGCCGACGTGCGCGAACAGGCTTGCCACGTCCTCGTGGTAGCGCACCTCGCGGTGGGTGTAATGCATATGGTCCTCGGTCTTTCTTACATTGCACCGAGGGTGAAAAAGGCCCGCGGCGCTTGGTGTGCAAGCTGGCGGGCCGTGACTTCGCAGGTGGCGCGCCAGTTAGGCGAGCCACCACCAGTTCATGGAAGTCAAACACGTCACAATCTACAACTATAGCGGAGTAGAAAATCTGGGGCAGATTTTATTCAGCCAGGCGGTACTGCCCCCGCGGGGCTGCGGCCACAAGGCCGTCCACCTTCAGCCCGGTGATGGCGGCGTGGGTGGCAATGTCCGCGTTCACGTGCGGCGCGTCCACCAGCCGGCGGGCAACTATCTGCGCGGCGATGTCCTTGTACGCCATCGGCTCCCCCGCCTCGCGGAGCACCTGCAGGATCGCTTCTTGCCAGGTCACGGGCATTTAATTCTGGTCGTCGGCGTGGCCGGCGGCTCGTCGTAAAGCATCGATGTTCACCGCGGGCTTGGGCTCCTCCGCCTGCCGCTCGCGGGCCTGCTCCACCGCCGCGGCCGCGCGGGCGCCGAAGTTGCCGCCGAGGGAGGCCGCAACCACCGCAGCCACCAGCGCCACGACGGGGAAAACCCACATCCACCCCGAGGCGATGAAGGAGAACGCGGCGCCGAAGGCGAGGGCGACGCCCGCCAGAACCCAGAAGGGGCCGGCGACTTTGTGCGCCTGGTCCCAAATCGCGCGATCCTTGCGCACCGCGGGCACGTGGAGACCGAACCACTTGTTGCCCGGGAGCTTGCCTGTAGACGCAAGCGCCCCGGGGATGAGCAGCAGCAGGGTCAGAAGTATGAAGATGATGCCGATGACGACGTTGAGGGTGCTCATATTCTCAAACGGGCTCATGGCCTCCAGCATACGGGCGCTGCACACTCGAAAGAAAAGGGCTCAACATTGCGGTGGGCTGCATATTTACCGGCTACTGTGGCCATATGAAAAATAAGCTCTTGCGCTCGCTGCTCTTTTGGGTGGTAGTAGCGATCATCCTCGGCTACGTCTGCAGCCTGTTCTTCCCGGTGTGGCTGGCCCGCGTCTTTGTCACCTTTAACGGACTGTTCTCCAACTTCCTCGGCTTCTTCGTGCCGGTGCTTATCTTCGCGCTCATCGCCCCCGCCATTGCAGGTCTGGGGAGCGGCGCCGGCAAGTGGCTCGGCGTCACCGCGGGCGTGGCCTACGGCTCCACCGTCATCTCCGGCCTGATCGCCTGGGGTACGGCCTCTGCCCTCTACCCCACCCTGCTCCAGGGCAAGAGCCTGATCACCGACGTTGCCGACCCGGATGCCGGCGGCCTGTCGCCGTACTTCAGCGTTGAGATGCCGCCGCCACTGGCCGTGATGTCCGCGCTGCTGCTCGCCTTCGTGGTGGGCCTGTCCATGACGGCGGTGAAGTCCGACAACCTCTACGCCGTGTTGGAAGAGCTGAACAACATGGTGCTCAAGGTGGTCACCACCTTTGTGATCCCGCTGCTTCCGCTGTACATCTTCGGCACCTTCCTCAACTTGGGCATGAACGAAAACTTCGGCGACACCATGGCCGCCATGGGCGTGGTGCTCGTGCTCTCCATCGTGATGACCTTGGTGATCATCCTCCTGCAGTACCTGCTCGCGGGCGCCGTCGCCGGCGTGAACCCGTTCGCCGCGCTGAAGAACATGCTCCCGGCCTACTTCACGGCACTGGGCACCTCGTCCTCCGCCGCCACCATCCCGGTCACCTACGAGTCAACGCTGAAGAACAAGGTGGAAGAAGAGGTCGCAGGCTTCGTTGTCCCGCTCTGCGCCACCATCCACCTGTCCGGCTCGATGATGAAGATCACGCTGTACGCGCTCTCCATCGTCTACATGGCCAGCCTGGACATCACCAGCGGCCAGGTCGTCGGTTTCATCCTGCTGCTGGGCATCATGATGATCGCGGCACCGGGCGTTCCGGGCGGCGCCATCATGGCGGCCGTGGGCTTGCTGCAGTCCAACCTCGGCTTCGACGAGTCCATGGTCTCCCTCATGATCGCGTCCTACATCGTGGTCGACTCCTTCGGCACCGCCGCCAACGTCACGGGCGACGGCGCGATCGCGCTCATCGTGAACAAGTTCGCCAAGGGCAAGATCAAGGGACAGCAGCTTAACGACGAACCTTCGGCCGCCCCCGCCTCCGGCTCCACCGCCGTGCAGTAGTCGCCCTGTCGCGCCGAACCGCCCCCCGGGGCGGTTTTCTTTTGCCATGTTTCACGTGAAACATCACCGGTGCGCTGCGGCCAGCGCAATCGACTACCCTCGTCCGCATGGCCTTCGAGATCGTCACCACCCACTTCGTGGCCCACGAGCACGACCTCGAGGATGCGTATGAGCTATACCGCCAGCGCATCGCCACCAGCGGCGCCGACATCGCGAACATCTCGCCTCACCCCCACCCCATCAAGGACGATTTCACCCTCTGGGACCTGCGCTGCCAGGCCGCATACGACAACCTGCCGGCACCGGATTCGATGCAGCTCTACGAGCTCAACGCGCTCGTGGATTTCTCCACCACTAACCGCGACAACGCCATCGAGCGCTTCTTCTTCGAGGATCACACCGAGCCCACCCGCTTCCCGGCTTCCCTCGGGGGGTTGGACCAGCTGACGCTCCGGGACGAGCCAATCGGCGAACTCTCCCTCACCACCATCGTGTACCTCGGCATGCCGGAGCACATGCTGGTGGCGCAGCAGCTTTTCGACGCCACGGTGGCCGGCCTCAACGTCGTGGCCTACCAGCCCCACGTGGCACCGCTCGAGGGGACTGAGCACGCCGCGCTTGTGGGCCCGCTGTGGGTGCGCGATGCCACGCTGAACATCATCGGCAAAGGCGACGGCCACTTCTCCCCCGGCAAAGAGGCGTGGGCGGGATGGGTGCTGACGTCGAGTACTCCGGAGGACGTGGATAGGCAGCTGCACGAACAAATCGATCCGGGTGTCGTGGTGATCACCCGGGCCGTGCGGGAGCTTTTCTAGCTTGAGAACACGAAAACGGCCCGCCCCGAGAACGGGAGCGGGCCGAAAGTAGCTCAGGTGAGCCGAACTAGAACGGCAGAGCCGGGAGCTGCACGCCCGGGATCATGCCGGAAGCCGCAGCGGCAACGCCGAGCAGGGCCACGAGGGCAACCGGGACGCCGATGAGGAGGGCGAGGATGCCGCCCTTGGTGTCCGGGTTGTCAATGAGCTCCTGGATGCAGGTGCCGGTGGCGGAGGAAGAACCGGTGTTCTCCTTCTCGCCAGCCTTGGTTGCCTCAGCCTTCTTCTCAGCCTCGGTCTTGGCCTCCTCGCGGGTCTTGCACTGGTTGTAGAGCTCGGAGGAGCCGGTCTTCTCGGTCTTCGTGGAGTCCTGCTTGGTGGCGGAGGAGCCCTGGGCCTCCTTGGTAGCGGTGGTGCCGGTGGCCGGAGCGTCAGCTGCGAAAGCCGGGGCGGCGACGGCGGACAGGGACAGGGTTGCTGCAACTGCAGCGGTGGCGATGCGCTTCATGGCAATCTCCTCGTTCTCTCAGGATCACCTGCCAGGAATCTGACACGTGTAGCAAGGTTATCGGCGCCGCGCGACAGAGCGTTACACGGGGTTACTCTGGGTGGTATGCCATCGATGAATGAGATCGCAGCTGTTGTCGGAACATCCGCCCTCGTGGGCCTTGGCGGTGCGGCCGTCGGCTACAACACTGTGGACGTCCCGCAGCGCGACCAGATTGCCCTTCAAACCGTTGGTGCACCGAGCGCGACTATCGACGACCCACAGAGTGTCCTCTCCCCCGCCGACCGCGACCGACTCGTTCGTGACACCGCCAACATTGATGCGCCAGAGGTGGTCACGGACTTCCATTACATGGTGTTCAAGACCAACCACGAGAACATCCTCGACGACGTAGAGGAGCTCCTGCGCTCGCAGTACCCCGACCTCATCGACCAGTCCAAGGGCGAGAACGGGCGCCCGGCCGATGGGGTACTCATCGTGGGCGTAGGCCTGGATCCGCGCCAGGCGTTCATCTACGGCGGCGATGACGTCTCCGACGAGCTGATGCTTAACGACGTCTCGTACCGCGAATCCCTCCTCGATGCAATGAAACCCGGCGTGGAGGAGGGCAACATCCCATCGGGCCTGTTCCGCACGGCGAACCTCGCCATGAGCGCGGACACACTCGCCGATCGCCGAATCAGCGACGCTGAAAGCGAGCGGATGGGCGCGACCCTCGGGTTGGGCCTCGGCGGAGGGGGCGCCGCGGCGGGTCTCGGGTCGGTTGTGGTGGCGGTGCGGAGCGCTCGTCGTAAAGCAATTGCCAAGGCGCGCGAAGACTACGAGCTGGTGACCAGCGAGTACACCCGACTGGCAGGGCGTTTGGACGAGGTGGATGTGCGGGCGAACTCGCTGTCGTCGGCGTTCGCGGACGAGACGCTGCGGCAACAGTGGGCCGAGGTGCGCGACCGCTTCCTGGGCATGAACGAGCTGGTGCACGGCGCGCAGGGGCTGAGCGCGATCAACATGGACGACGATAAGGACGTGTACAAGCACCGCAAGCAGCTCGCAGACGCGGCGGAATCCGTGGACCACGTCTCCAACGCAGAGGACAACATCGACCGCCTCTTCGGCGTGGAGCACGGCGACCCCGCCACGCGCCGGGCGGATCTGAGCACGATCCGCGCGGACGTGTTGCGCGCGCGCAGTGACGTGAAGGATGAGGGGCTGCGCCGCGAGCTCGACCTGCTGATGCAGCGCATTGAAAACCTCGACGCGGATCCGAGCTCCCCCACCTACCTGGACGACTTCGTGCGCGTGCTGGAGGACTACCGGGTGATCCTGGACCAGGTGAAGAAGAAGCAGTTCAGCGATGTGAAAGAGCGCGAAAAGCTGGAGGCTCCAGCGGTGTACGACTCGGGTTTCTGGTACGGCGGGTACGTCCCCTACGCGCACATGCACACGTGGCACGAGTCCAACGTGCAGGCGGAGCAGGCGGCGCAGGCGTCCTCATCATCGAGTAGTGTGTCCTCCTCGGGGTTCAGCGCGGGCGGCGGCAGCTCCAGCTTCTAATTGGCGTTACACACTGCAAGTGTGAAATAGGACACAAAAGCCTCTAAAACTTTCCTTTAATCAACCCGTGTTTATACTTGAAAGCGGAGAAATTCGAAGCGGACCCGCCACCTAGAACACGAGGTGGCGGGTCATCTTTTTGCTCGGTGCCCCACACGCTGAAAAGGTGGAACCCTTTCGCCTGCTCGCACTCTAAATGGGGGGGTGGGTGAGTGCTCTACCGGTCTCGGGGGGGATGGACCGTGGGCGAAAGGGTTCGCAACAACGAATATAGACCATGAGTGGAGATGTGTCTAGGCGTAGCCGGGGAGCTGACCCGGTGCAGGTGGGACGGGGTTATGGGATGATAGCCGGCATGAGTATCCAGGCTCGTGCGCTGACGTATAAACGTCAGAAGGAGCAGTCAGCGGCCATCCGGCTGCTGCACGCCGATCACGCGCCTGTCCTGCTGGCCGTGTTGGCGGAACATTTCCCGCGCGGTGCGGAGGCTCGACCGGCGGAGCAGCTATACCAGCTCATGGCCGAAGATTTTGCAGTCCTGAGAGACACGTTCGAGCTTCCACGGACACCCCAGGCGTACTGCAACGAGTGGGTGAAAGCGGGCTGGCTCGTGCGCAAGTCCGGCACCAAGACAACGGGTGAGACTCTCGAGCCGAGCGAACAAGCGCTTACTGCACTGCAGATGATGGACAGTGTAAGTGCGCCGAGGTCGGCAGTGACGGCGAGCCGGGTAGCGTCGATAAGCAATGCATTGCAGGCGCTCGCGCGCGACACGGACCCAGACATAGACTCTCGCCTGCGACATCTCGAAGCCGAACGCAGGCGTATTGATGCGGAGATGGCGCAGGTGGAGCGTGGCGAGTTCGAGCTGCCCTCCCCCGCTGCCGTGCGTGAGCGGGTGGGCGACATCCTGGGGCAAGCCAGTGCGATCCCCGGCGACTTCGCCCGCGTGAGGCACGAGCTAGAAATGCTGAATTCACAGCTCCGCCGCCAACTTTTGGATCCGGATGGTTCCCGGGGTGATGTCCTCGATGAAATCTTCGCCGGCGTAGACCTGATCGGCGAATCTGATGCTGGTCGCAGTTTCAACGGGTTTTACTCGCTGGTGGTCGATCCGGAGCGTGGCGCCTGGCTAGACACATGGATCGGCCAAGTTCTTGAACGGACCGATGAGGAGACGATGTCGCCGGAAGAGCGGGCGAAGTTTCGCACGTTGTTCCGTGACATGGAGGATGCCGGATACGAGGTCAACCGTATGATGACGCGCCTCGCCCGAAATCTTCGCAACTACGTCGCTAGCGAGCAGTTCGCCGAAGACCGCCGCATGATCGAGCTGCTGCGCGACACGCGCAAGCTCGCGGCAGATGCCGCGGAACGCGAGGAGCTGGCCGCAACCCACAAGATGAAGACCCCGCTGCAGCGCATCGGCATGCAGATTACGTCGGTGTCGCAAATAAAACTCGCGGATCCGGGTGCGGAGGTCATCACCAGCACCGTAGAAGCGTTCGAACCCGAAGAGGGCGACCCCGACGCGCTCTACCAGGCGGTACGTGAAAGCGAAATCGACTTGGAGGAACTCATGGCGGCGGTGAAGGAGACGGTTGGAGGGACCGGAGGTGCGTCGATAGGCGAAGTACTCGAGCGCCACCCGGCCACTCAAGGCCTGGGATCTGTGGTGGGTCTTGTGTATCTGGCGCTGCAGCATGGGCTGCGGCAGGAAGGCCGCGAAAAGGTCCGCTTCGAGGAAGAAGACGGAAGTATCCGCTTAGCAGCGATCCCCCGCTGGTATTTCGACGACGCGGCAATAGAGGAAATGCAATGACGGAACCGCTGTGGACAGGCGACACAGGTACCTTGTCTGAAGAAACCCGGCGCGCCTTAGTGGATCTTCTCAAAGGGCCCCTAATTACTGCGGACCGGAAGAAGAACACCTGGCACGCCATCACCACGGACACCGAGGCGCTTCGTTCGCGGCTGCATGACGTGTTCTTGGAGCTGGTGGTGGACGAGGATGCAGGTATCGCGTTCACGCGCCACGTTCGCCCGGACAACGACGAGGTGCAGGCGCCACCGGTGCTACGCACCGAAGCGCTCACGCACCTTCAAACCGCGATCTTGCTGCAACTGCGGCACGAGCTGGGCATGTCTGCACCGGGCGAGCGAGTGGTCGTGGGCGACGACGAGCTGTACAACGCCATCAGTTACGTCCGCGCGGTGGACAACCGAGACGAATCCGGGTTTAAGAAACGGTTTAATGCGGCCGTGAACACGATCCGCAAATACAGCCTTCTCACGGACACCGAGACCGAGGGGCGCTGGGAGGTTTCGCCTGTGCTGCGCCACATTTTCGACGCAGACACAGTGCATGCGCTGCGTGAGGAGTATCTGCGCTTGGCGCGGCAGGAAGAAGGAGAGGAGCAATGACGGAGCAGTTTCGTCTCGCGCGCGTCCAGCTGGTTAACTGGGGCACGTTCGACGGCTACTACGACATCCCTGTGGGCACGCGCGGGTTCTTGGTCACCGGCGCGTCCGGATCGGGCAAGTCCACGCTGATCGACGCGTTCTCCGCCGTCCTAGTCCCACCTGGCAAACTGCGCTTCAACGCGGCCGCCCAGCAGGAGACGAGCCGCGATAAGGGGCGCAGCCGCGTGTCCTACATTCGTGGCGCGTGGCGCCGTAGCGAGGACCCGGCGACCGGTGAGATTCGCAGTCAGTACTTGCGCCCGGGCGCGACCGCCAGCATTGTCGCGTTGACCTACCGCGCCGGCACAGAGGTGGTGACACTTGCCGCGGTTTATCGGCTCAACGCGGGCCAACAACAGGAAGCACAGGTGAAAGCGCTCTATGGCATTTTCCCCAGCGAGGTTGATGTGGACGAGTTCGTGCCGTTGCTGCAGAACTCGCTGGACAAACGGAAGCTAGAGGCAAAGTACAAGACCGCAAATTCTGGCGTGACGTTCACGGAGCAGTACTCCGTGTTTGCCAACCGCTTCCGCTCGAAGCTGGGCATCGGCAGCGAGGAAGCACAAATGCTGCTGCACCGCACCCAGTCCGCAAAATCCCTGGGCAGCATGGACGAGCTGTTCCGCAACTACATGCTGGACACGCCGCGTACGTTCCAGGTTGCCGAGGACGCCGTGGCCACGCACGAGGACCTGCGTCAGGCGTACGAGCGACTCGAGGATGTGCACCAGCAGATTGAGACGCTGGCTCCTCTGCCTGGTTTGCATTCGAAGCTCAAGAACGCGCAGGCGACGCAGGAGAACACCGCCGCGCTTTCCGCGGCCCTGCCGCACGTGCGGCGCGCGATCGAAGCGAAGCAGCTGCGCGAGCGTATCGACGTCAGCTCCGCCCAGCTCGCCGCGTTGGATGTGAAGGCGCAGTCCCTCGATGCCCGCAAGGAGGTGCAGCAGGAGGCGGAGCGGAGAGCCAGCGCGCAAAGGGAACAGGTAGCGGGGCAGAGCTTGGGCGAAATTGAACGTTCCATCGCTCGCGAAGAGCAAGAGCTTGCCAAGCGGATTGGGAAAGTGCGCGAACTGGCGGACATAGTGCAGCTGGACGGGGTGCTGGACGCCGAGCGTTTCTCGGAACTGAAAGCCCAGGCTTCAGCCGAGCTGGCCGCTGCGCCGGAACAGGAAGAGCGTCTGCGCGAAGCGTGGTTTGAGGCGCGGAGTGAGCAGGATGAGCTTGCTCGCGCGGAGGCGGCGGTGGAGGCGGAGTTGGCGTCGTTAGGCAAACGCTCCTCCAACATCGACCAGCGCTACGTGGACGTGCGTGCGCAGCTATGCGCGGATACGGGGCTTACGGTGCGCGAGCTGCCGTACGTGGGTGAGCTTATTGACGTACTGCCGGAACAGGCCGAGTGGGAACCGGTGATTCAGCGTTTGCTCGGCGGCTTCGCGGCAACACTGCTGGTGCCTGCGGAGCGGGAGCGCGAGGTGAGCAGCTGGGTAAACGGCCGTCACCTGAGCATGCGGCTGGAGTACCGCACCGTGCCCGAGGGCACGAATGCGCCGCGCGGCCCCAGTAACCCGCTCAGCTTGTTTTACAAGGTGCGCGTAGTGGAACATCCGATGCGCCCGTGGCTGATGCGCATGCTGGCTGGCACCTTCGACTACGCACTGGTGCGTACCGTGGACGAGCTGGAACGACAGGGCCAGCGCGCAGCCACTATCGATGGTTTGGAGCGCAACCCGGCAGATAAAACCGGCTCCGCCAGGTACGTCAAGAATGACCGTCTCCGCCTGGGCGAGCGGCGTAACTACCGCCTCGGCTCCTCCAACAACGCCAAGGTGGAACTGTTGCGGGCGGAACTGGCGGAGGCGAAACGCGCGACCACAGCGGCGGTGCACCGCCTGGCAGAGGTCCGGCGCAGACAGCAGGTGCTGGCCAGTGACGTGGACAAGGCGAAAAAAATTGACGCCCTGGAGTGGGCCAGCGTGGATTCTGCGAGTACGGAGGAGCAGTTGGCGGGTCTGCGCGCCGAGCTTGAGCGGCTCACTTCCTCCCCCGAAGCCAAGGAGTTGGAGCAGGCCTGGCGTGAGGCCGCCGAAACGTTGAAAGCGACTGAGCAGGAGTTACAGGGCGTGCGCGACGAGCTCGCGGTGGCCAGGCGAGCTGTGCAGGACGACCAGGCGCGTCTGAAGCAAAGCGAGGCCGCGCAGGTGGAGGTGGATCCGGAGTTGGCTGAGAAACTGGAGGTGATGCTGGCGGCCACCACGCGCCGTCTGACCCCGGAGAACTTAAGCGACAGCGCCTTTAAAGTTACCGCGCAGCTGGACACGCAGGCGAAGCAGGCGGCGAAGACGATCACGGAATCCAGCAACGCCATCGTGAACATCTTGTCCAACTACAAGTCCCAATGGTCCGCAGAGTCCGCAGACCTGCAGGCCTCCGCCGAGTTCGCCGGGGAGGCTATTGCGCGCTTGGAGATGCTGCGCTCGGACCGTCTGCCGGAGTTCCGCGGCCGCTTCCTGGACCTACTCAACGGGCAGTCCGTGATGCACCTGAGCAAAATCTCCACGGAGCTGCAGCGCGCGAGAGGCGATATTGAGACGAATCTTGCGCCCATCAACGCATCGCTGCGCCGCTCCCCGTATACCGAGGGACGTTTCCTGCAGATTGAGGTCCGCGACAACCGCGACCGCGTTGTACGCGACTTCCTCCAAGACCTGCGGGAAGCGACCGCCGGCAGCCTGAGCGAGGCAGACGAGAAGACCGCCATCGAGCGGTATCACCGTCTAGCCAAGATCATGGACCGTCTCGGCTCCTCCGAGCGCGCTGATCGGAGTTGGCGCAACGTGGTGCTGGACACCCGCCGCCACGTGAAGTTCGTGGGCAACGAGGTGGACGCCGAGGGCACGGTGCACAACACCCATGTGGATTCTGCGTCGTTGTCCGGCGGCCAGGCGCAGAAGCTGGTGTTCTTCTGCCTCGCCGCCGCGTTGCGCTACCGCCTTGCGGGCGTGGACGCGGACGTGCCCCGCTACGCCACCGTGGTGTTGGACGAGGCCTTTGACCGCGCCGATCCGGTGTTCACCCGCACCGCCATGGACGTGTTCGAAAGCTTCGGCTTCCACATGGTTCTTGCCACGCCGCTGAAGCTGATCAAGACCCTCTCCCCTTACGTCGACGGCACGATCGTGGTCCATTACACCGAGGACCCCGTCGCGCGTTCCACCTTCGAGCTCGTGGATACCCATGCGTCTTCCTAATCAGTTGCCTGTGAAGCTCAACATGGAGCTTTTGCTTCTCGACGAACCTCCGGCCGTCTCCGTGCCCCTACATCCCCCGACGCGTGCGCAGGTGCTCGCCGACGAGGCCGGCGCCCGCGAGTTCGTCCGTGTCTGGCAAGCATGGGAACCTGCCGAGGAAGTGGAGTGGGCAACCCGGTCTTGGGCGGGCCTGGGTAAGCAGGACGTGCCCGTGCGCGTGACCCTGTCCGGGTGGGACCGCGTGGCGGAGGTGGCCGGCCGCGCCGGGGAGGTGGCGCGGGCCCGGGAGCGGTTCGATGCTTTGGTGGAGTTGTTCCCTGACTGGCCGGAGTTTCGGGAGCGGGCGGCCCGCTCGTGGTCGTCGTGGAGCGTGCTGTCTGATGGCGACTTCTCTCGGTTATGCCTCGCTTTGCAATGGTTTCACGTGAAACCTTCCTCCGGCCTGCGCGCCCGCGCCGTACCCATCGAAGGCCTGGACACGAAGTGGATCGCCAACCACCGCAGCTTGCTGCTGCGTCTGCTCGGAGTGCCTGACCTAGGTTTGGCCGAGGGCGACCGGCTCATACGAGTCCGTTTTCTGGACGGCGCGCTGGCACCCGCGCCGGGGTTGTTGGACGTGGCGGTGCCGTTCGGGGCGTTAGCGCTGCCGGAAGGTCTGACCGTTGTCGTTGTGGAGAACAAGGAAACGTTTCTCGCACTCCCCCAGACCCGCGATGGATCAAACGTGGTGCTGGTGTGGGGCTCCGGCTACACCGCCGGAGCGTTGCCCGAGCTTGCGTGGGTGCGCACCGTGCGCCGGGTGTTGTACTGGGGCGACGCGGATGCGGACGGATACGCAATCTTGAACGCACTTCGCGCCCGTCTCTCTTCTGCGGGCGTCACCGTTCCAGTCGTCAGCGTGGCGATGGACGTGGACACGGTGCAACGTTTCCTGCATCTCGCTGTAGCCGACCCGGGAGACGCGACTCGCGTGCTCCCCCACCTCACGGATGATGAGGAGCGCGTCCGCCGGTTTCTGGTGGCTTCAGGCAACAAGCGCTTGGAACAGGAACGCGTGTCTTTGGAGTGGGCGCTGGCGATGCCGGAGTTTGCGGCGGTGTGGGGTGTCGTTGGCTAGGTTAAACTTCCTGCCATGAGCGCTGTCAGGGTCAGTATCCAGCCCCACATGCTTGTGTGGGCACTGGATAGCACTGGCCTGCCAGAAACCGAATTGGAGAAGCGGTTTCCAAAGCTTCCGCTATGGCGCTCGGGTAAAAGTCGCCCAACGTTGCCCCAAGCCAGGGAATTGGCCAAGCTAGCCCGCATTCCATTAGGCCGACTGCTGCTGGATGAGCCGACGGGCGAACGGTCACAGGCAAGCGATCCGGAGTTGATGGCACGAGCTTACGAGTACACGTATGAAACAGTTTGGTCGTCTGAGGATGAAGAATTCGTTTCCATCGTCGCTGAGTTCCCATCCCTTAGCTCGATCGATGCAAACCCGGAGGTGTCGCTTGAGAATCTCCAGCAGTTAGTAGCCAATTTAATCGTTGATATGGAGGCAAACGGGGAGCGGCCCCCTACCCCCATTGACCCTAATCGGACCTTAGTCATTATCGATCTCGCTCCCGACATCCTCGAAGCGGCGCGAGTCGAGGCGAGACGACGAGGCGTTTCGCTGAGTGCGTTTACTGAAGAAGCGATTACATTAGCCTTCGGTAGCAAGTCAGGTTGATGGATAGCTGACTCAGGGGCCCTACTACAGAATTGATGAATATCATTTGGGGGTAAAATAGGGCCCCGAAGCTTGTTACTAGAGCGTGGTGCGTGGGTCGAATGAAGTGATGCTATCTTCGCGCATCTCTGGCTTCAATAGAACACCCCATTCGTAAACGCGTCGCTCGAAGTCCATTAGAAGGTCTGATTCTGCGGAGTTAATTGCCTGAAGCAGTTCCGCACATTCGGCAGAAAAGTAACCCGCGTATTTCCCAGATCGCTTAGACCGCTTATTGAGCATTTCGTAAATTTGTTTCCAACCTGCGTCCCAGGATTGCAGCGACCACTCGGGGTGGTCGAGGTTGTCAAAATCCCTAAACCTCATCGTCGTGTCAAAGGCTTGTGTCAGCAGCCCTAAAAGAGTTGCGGCTTTGGGAGAAAATGTCGTTTCGGACGTAGCGATCCGATCTATCTGACTACAGATGAATCGTTCGCCTGAAAGTGGTGCGTGATTCTGAAGATCAGTAAGAACCGCTTCCTGAGATGCTTTAGCGGCAGATTTTCGAACATACTCAGTGGGCAACCAGAACCATTCGTTGATTATTGCTGAAATCGGCTCACCGTCTGGAGAGACGACGTCACGCAAAGAGGTTTGCACTTCCATCAGCGCTACCACGATGCTATCTACCTGAGCCTGTTGGTAGTCCTCAGTCGTTAAGATTTCATCGGCAGGGGGGACAAAATTGTCTTTATCCTGCCACCATGTGTGTTTGATCGACCTCCCCAATGCCAACACGAGCGTCGCAACTTCGAAATTTTCCGGGGTAATCGGCACCGACTGTTTAGTCCATGCGTTGTCAATCCACGTGTACTGGTTAATTTGCTCAACGTTCTGGCTATGGAATGGAATCGAGCCAAAAGCGTCTTCACCGTTCTTCCAATCAACGGGAAACTGTTTCACATGCCAATTTCCCTTTTCCACACCCAGGGCTTTTCTCGATGAAGGCACTGGAATCATTTGTCGGATTGTTGGCCCCTCCACCGCCCGTAGAACGTGGTTGCCTATCACCTCTGGGCCCCTCTCGGTGAGTTCTTCGATGGTAAACGGGAAGAGCCTCGTTTCAGTTTTTCCTGAACCCCAAACAGCGAAGAAAACGCCCCATTTATCACTAACATCCGCGAATTCACTTGCATTCATTAGGAATCCTGACCGGTATTCCATGCTCTGTGCGAACTGGCGGAAAAGTGGTTCCCAGAAAAGGCCACCGCTGAGATACTGAGATTTAGAGAAGGCACAAATCGCAGCCTTCGTTTTCCCGAAATCTCGAATGATCTTAAGTGTGCGGTAAAAGAACTGGGCGTACAGCTGCGAACTATACTTACCCCTATTCAGAGGATCATTCCGGATCATCTCCTGGATGCCTGTTGCCGTAGTTCCCTTGCCTGCCGCATTTTTCGCCTGATTGCCAGCTCGGTTATACGGGGGGTTCATAAACCACATGAAGGGCTTGAGGGGGTCGGACAAGTCGCGGTACAGCGATGGCGGCATTTTGTAGTAAAGAACATCTGTTTCGCCACTTAGGAGCACCTGGTTCAAACGCTCTTGTTTGGCGGTACGAACTTCTGCATCGTCCGCGTCGGTAATGACAAACTCGGGTTTGAGTACACCCTGCGGGGTGAGCTTCCCCCCTGGTTGCAGATCCAGGTCATCATTTAGATAGTCGTACTGAAACTTTACCGTTGAATCGTTGTTGTTAATTTCAGTAGCGATGTCGAGCTCGTCGGAGAATAAAGTAGACGCGTATAGCGAACCGAACTGATAATCACGTGTCAGGTTTCCCGTGCCCCAAGCCGGATCCCAAACGGCGTAAGTTGAGTACCAATCAGGGCCAAAAGCGTCGGTAATAGCCTGATGGGCACGGTTAGTCCATTCCGTAGGTGTCCAGAAGTCACCTGAGGCTCTTCTTTCAACTTCGGGAACGAGGCCCTCGGAGATCGCGCGGAAACGCTGCTTCTCATCAAAATCGCTTACCTTGGCATAAACATCAAAAAACGCGGCCCACCCATGGGGGTCGATGTTGATCTCCTCGCCGCCAACCAAACGCAACTTGTTCTTACCAGGAATCAGGTACTGTTCGGGGTGGCCGGTGATCGCATTAGTGAAAATGGCGACAACTCTGCGCGCCCAGCTATTATCGTCGATCTTCGACGATGCTTTCTTATCGAGGCCCACCGCTGTTTCAAAACGCTCCAGCAGCGTGCGGAGGTTCTGCTCAGTGATCTCGATTTTTTCCAACTTGCCAGCGCTGAAATACAACTGGAGCATTCTGTCGGCAACGGTATTGAAGTCAAACCCTGGATCATCGACGTTGTACACGAGCGTATTGAGGTTGCTGTCCTCCATCAATCTCCGCACAAGATGCGGATTTTGCATGTGCGCGACGCTAGGTGTCAGCAACCATTCCGGATCGTCTGGGTTCGATATCAGATAATCTCGGAAGTGCCCTCCGTAGAGGAGAAACATTTGATCATCGTCCGCGCAGAGGAAAATAGTGGGAAAAGCTTCTCCCACCTCCATTACCCTCTTCGCATAATAAAGAGCCTGCGTCATAACTTTTGCGCGGTCGGAAACGCGGTCGAAATCGTAGCCAAATTTAGCTTCGAGTAGCACTACCAGCGTTTGGTGTTCCGAGTCGAAGAGGTCTGCTTTGCGGGGGCGGGCGTAACCGTCAGTCTTGATATTTCCCACCTTTGTTACGACCTCGTAATCATTAGGCAGAACTCGCTTGAGAAAGTCGTGATAGACGGGCTCGACCTGCTTCTCTTCCGCTGCGTTCTTCAGGCGGCGCCTAAAACCCTTCGCAACGGTCTTGGAAATGGGCGAGCGAGAAAAGCTGCTGTTTGTAGACACGAGTTACTCCACTTGATTCAAGTCTTCGGCCACTGAGAAGTCCTCTACAGTACGTCTATCTCATTAATAGCACCTGGGGCCAGTAAAACTCGGGTTCGAATTGAAAAGGCTTTGGATCGGGTAGCCCTAGTGAACTGGAAGTTGCCAATGGGCCCTGCGAGGTGGGCCCCTTACCCCAGCTGCCCCACCTCGCGCAGGAAGTCGATCACCTGCTCGGCGCCTGTCTCCCAGTCCGTGATCCGGGGGCCCGCCACGTCTTGGTTATACGGCTGGTCGTAGACGAAGGTGGGGATGTTCATCTCGCGCAAGCTGTCAACGTTGTCGGGGGCGTCGTCGATGTACACGTGCGCACCAACCGAGTCCTTCAGCCCCGTGAAGCAGAGGGACATGTACGGAATGTTCATGCGGTCCAGCCAGGCTGCGGTGTCTGACACTACCTTTGCGTGAGAACCGCCGAAGATTAGCCGATGTGTCACCACGCGGATATGCGCGCCAGCGGCCGCGATCTTGCGCATCGCTTCAGGCGCCCCGGGGATGGGTTCGAGATCGCGGTAAAGGCCCTGCGCCACGGCCGCCTTGTGGTGCTCCAGAAAGCCGTCGACGGTGTCGAAGCCCCATCCGGCGCGGTGCAGGGAGTACACCTCGGGCTCCGGCAGCGTCGATGGATCGACACCGCGCCGTTCGGCGACTACAGCGCGGATGCCGCCGGTGTAATCGGCGCACACTCCGTCGAGGTCCAGGCCCACGATGGCGCGACCACGAAAGGTTCTTTGGCTATCCTGCAGCTCAATCACGGTGTCTCCTCCGTCCTGCATCCGGTTCCTCATCTGGTTTAGGCACTTTAGCTGCGACCTCCGACGCGGTTGCCTGCAAATCTCGCAAGTATTCGCGGATATCGAACTTGCCGGCGTAAAACCAGCAGTACCGGTCGGTCAGGTACTCCACATCCCACGCGCCGGTTTCCATGACTGAGATGGCTTCGCGCTGGAGGGTGCCGTCGAGAAGCACACTGCGAATGATGTACTCCTTGTTCTCGTAGTCGTGGTTGCAGAACCGCTCGTACTTGTGCACCCAGATCAGCACCAACACCGCATGGACAACGAAGGCCACCAGAAGGAACCCGATGATGATGTCGTAGGGCGGATATGCGTTCTGCGGGCGCCCCGGGAGGCATTTCGGCGGCCCGGCGCTCTCGTCCAGCAGCATCGCCACTAGGGGAAGAAGGAAGGCCAGCATGGAGACGCCGGCGCTCCAGGCCACATGAAATTTGGCCGTGGCATGAATTTCGCGGGCGAGCCGGTGAGTGCCGGTGGTGAACCACATGAAACCGAAGAGTGCGAGGAGGAGCGGCAGGGCAATGGCGTTGATGTCCAAAAGATTGCTCAGATCCAGCACACCGTGCCAGAGCACTCGGTCGGCGAGCATGAGACAGGCCGCGAACGATGAAAAGAACTGCAGCCATGCCGCCGCCAACGGCGATGCCCCCAACGTCGGCGCGAACCACACCCGCAGCCATTCCAGGGACCGCTCCGGCGACGGGTTGTACACGTGCACCCGCGACTGCGAAGGGCGCGATGTACCGTGCGGGTGCCGCTTCCCCATCCTATGGCGGAAGCGATAAAGCAATTGCTTATCGACGGCTCCGCTTTCCCCTCCCCCAGGCACAATCAACCGCTTACAGGATGGTGTGCCTGGCTCGAGGTAGCCGCGAGCCTCGGGCACCGAGAACTCGCCATCGAGGTCGTCTTCGTGGGTGACCAGGCCATACATGGCAATCAGGTTGGCGCCCTCGGGCGGTTGGATCTCCAAGTGCGTACTTGACGCGGTAAGGGTGGAGTACGCGAGGTTCATCGATCCGGCCCAGTCTTCCGGTCCGGACGCATACGGGATGACCCTCTTCGGACGGAGGTGAACGTTTGAGCGTTGGGTAAGTCGTTCCAATTCGTCGCTGACACGCCGGATCTTTCGGTTGTTTTTCTCCTGCTCGCTGACCTGCTCGTGGTCGGTCGACTCCTTGAGGTTGGGGTTGCTCAGGAACTCCTTCTCTGCCTCCTCCGGGTCGTTAAAGCTGGATTGCTCGGCATCGCAGGTGAGTTTTGCTAGCGCGCGGCGGGGAACGACGTTGTCTCCCGCACCCGTCCAGACAGCATCCGCATCGACAACGACGGAGAACAGGTACGAGATGCTCATCGTCGACAGCAGGCAGCACATGATCTCGAGGCAACGGAGTGCGTGTTCTCTGTCGGGGTATCCAGAACTCGTGGACAACGCTTGAAGGATGGCCAGAGCCAGGCACTGCACCGGCAGCGAAGAATCGAGGACGCTCCCCTCTTCAACGTTGGTCCCCTCCACCACCACCTTGCCGCCCGGAATCAGCTGGCCCGCTTCCAACACCCAGAACGAGAGGTCGATATCCGCCACGGTCAGATGGGGGTCGGATTTGCTCCGTTGGTGCGACGCCGCGAGCGCGAGTGCGGCAAAGAGCTGGTGACGGTGACCTTCTTGCACCGGGTAGACCAGATCCTCGAACTCCGCCGAGGGGTGGCAGCGTAGGTCGTAGATGATGTCCAGGATGCCTTGCCTGATCAGCAGATCCGCCTGGCGTTCGGTCCACGGGACGTCGAGGACCTTGAGGAGGTGTCGGGATAGCGAGAGCTCGTCGGCAAGCAAGCGCAGCGCTTGGAACGGCAAGTGCCCGTTGCGGCTCATCTGCATGGAGGAGGTGGATTCTCCGTTGAACTCTAGGTCCAGGTTGATCAGCATGCCCTTGCGCAGGAACGTCAGGGGAACCATGACTTGGTCGCTCTCTTTGCCGTAGCGAAGCGCTTCTTCATGTGGCAGCTCGAAGTCGAAGCTGAGACGGCGGCGCGTTTGCCCGTTGGCGATGAGCTGGAGGGAGTCGACTCGGCGGCGCATCCACTGCCAGTCCGAGATCATCGGAAGTACCGCGGCCGCAAGCTGGTCGTCCGGTTCGGGGATGGGGTGGAATCCCCCCGCCCGTGAATCTCGGGGCAGAGATGAGAGTTTGGCCAGGGCAGCATCTTCTTCGGCCCAACCGGCTGTGACCGTGCGGTTCACATCCAGCTCGAGGAGGGTGGTCACGGTCTTCTGGGCTTGATCTTGAACGAGCTGAGCAAGGGTGATTTGCTCGGACACTGGAGGCGCGGTTTCTGTCACGCCTAGGTTTGCGGGGGTCGGGCTGTGCGACATGCGGTGAAGTTTAGAGTGCGGGAGTCTGCGCTGCCTGGGAGCTGATGCACTCCCGGATGATGTGCATTGTGCTCCACTCACACCACGTCCTCTCCGGCGAAAGCCGTGATGGCGTGGTTTTCTTTTCGAGCCGGGGTAAATCGGATGAAATACAGCAAACCTCACGTGACTCTTGACCAACAGCTTCAGCTGCTCGCAGACCGTGGCCTGGATATTGATGACTGGGAGCTGAAGAAGGCTGACCTCACCGCTATTGGCTATTACAGGCTTACTGCCTATCTCTACCCCTTCCGCCGTCTAAAGCCTTCCGAGCTGAGAACTACCGACTACAACTTGGAATAGCCCAACCGTTGAAGTGTTTGATTGCTTCCGGAGATACCAAAACTAAGCCTTGAGAGTGCAATGGGGTTCCCATCGGATTGGCGATCTCTCGACCTCTGGGCTGCGGGATAGCAGGAGGTTGAGGGGGAACCTCGGGACGTCGATACGCCTTTGTGTAAGGGTGAGGAGTGGCGTGCTGCGCAGGTGGAGATTGATGCGATTGTGGCGTTGTCGTTGGGTGTGAC
>ERZ1029886.91-NODE-91-length-23322-cov-108.102162_pt1 | contig 23322 bp, 26 predicted proteins | sample MGYA00519232_ERZ1029886 | MGnify/ENA primary metagenome ERZ1029886 (study PRJEB33666, sample SAMEA4610932) | skin metagenome | biome: Human-associated habitat; feature: Malodor aspect; material: skin | place: Philippines | collected 2015-08 ... | reverse complement strand
TGCACTATATATATTACTTATTATTTAGTTGTTTTAACTTTTCGTGAGTTTCTGTGTGAACAGCATCGACTTGCTCTTTTAATTTTTTCAATTTTAAAAATTGTGGATAGATGATTTCCATTTCTTCTTTAGAAATATCTTCTCTTGAAGAAGAAACGTTACTTACTATCCAATCAAAACTACTGTCATTTTCTTTTTGAAATGCTCTGATTTCTTCATATTTTTGAAGATGTGGGTCATGCTCTACTTGATATTCATATTGAGATGAACGCAAAAGTTCTAAAATCGAAACAGACAACTTATATTGAATAGTTTCTAAACGTTGTTTTTCTAATGAAAACACATGAAATGGCGTTTCATAAAAGAATGTCTCTGTATCTAGTTTTCCTTCTTTCAAAATACCAGTTTTAACTGCTCTTTTCACAGACGCTTTTAAACTTGCCTTTAGTGGTGTTTTACTATTTGCTCTTGTTTTTACTTTGCCACTTTCGATTTCTTCTTTTAATTTTTCTTCGAATAATTGCATCGACTTAAAATCTTCCAATGCTTCTTTAACTTTATCTTTAACTTCTATTGGATAGTTAGATGCAACTTTATTCAATTCTTCAAGTGGTTTATCTCCTAATTGTTGGTATACATCGTCTATCCCTTTTTTGTCTAAACCAACTAAATTTAATTTTTCTCTATCTAAGTTCATATTCAATTCCTACTTTCTTTTATTTGATAATATCACTATATAGAATAAGTATTACTTTGTCAACCATATGAATAAATTTAACCCTAAATTTATATTAAAATTAGCCATGACTTTTTTATAGTCATGGCTATTATTCATACATGAATTGTACTAAAAATCACTGCAAGTATGATAAACGTCCATATTACCCACCATACTTTACTAGGAATAAATGTTTTATTTGATAACGCTTGTCCGTCCCACTCTTTGTCTTTACTTTTAAAAGCAAGTTGTGTCGTAATGATTAGTGTCAAAATCATTTCTCCAAGCAATAGACCTAAAAAGATAGAATACCCACTATATAGATAATGTGGCAAATCATGAATAGGTAATTGACTAAACTCAAAGCCACTCATGATTAAAAATATAAACAATAAGATAGGCAGCCATTTTTGACTTGATTTAACAAAATAATAAACACCTAAAATTGCAAGTGTCAGTATAAACCATATAGTATGTGTTTCTTTAACACAATGAATTCCCCAATAATAAAGTAATGGTGGTGCGATATAACCACTAAAAGTAATTAAAATATCGCTAATATAGCCATTCGGTTGTGTTTCAGCATAACCTTTAGACCCTGTTTTTTCTATCCCTTTAGGCGTAAGCATGATATGTATGTCATTGACGTGACCTCTTGTAATACTTGTCATGACTGCATGTCCTAACTCATGCACAAGTGTCGGTATAAAACTCATAAGTGTATAAACGACATTAACAAATGGCAAATTACGTCCAAAGTGAGCCAAAATAAGTAGACCTGCCACGATGCATAATAATTTCCAATTGATAGTTATATCATCATATAAACTCAAGAACTTTTGGATATACTGATTTGACAATATATTCTCCATAGTAACCTCCAAAAAAATAAGCGAATGACTTAATCATTCGCTTTAGTTATCGTTTTTATTTTATAAGTGTCATCAGGCGTAAAACTATTTCTTGTACCAATCTCAGATTTGTTATCATAATCGATAACTGTGTTCACTTTTACCGTATCGCCTTTTTTAACATTAAAACGATGCTTTAACGATTGATTTGACTGAATATTAGATTGATTTTTAAGTTCTTCGTCATAAAAAATACGGTCATCATCACGGTCTTTTAATATAACGTAATTACTACCTATATCTTTTACTTCTCCCTTATAAGCAACTTTTTCTTGTATTTTATCATAATCTTTAATATTCCATAGTGTGACTGCTACGATAATCGCAAAGCCTAATGCAAAGATATTAATAATCAATCGTTTATCCAATTTATCATCGAGCCAATTACGATGTTGAATGATTAACGCAATCACGGTCAATGTTATAAACAAAAGTATACTAATGCCTAAAACGCCTAAGCTGATGTACCGATAAATTGGGTTAAGTTCAATATGAGGCGTGCGACTCACGATAATTTCTCGCATATAATACACTTCTTTCTCATTTTCATGTCAAAAATGTACTATATTTTACTATATTTGTCAAATTAAAAAAAGTCAAAATCTCTTACACATTCATAGTTGATGTTCAAGTTATCTAAGTGATTAAGATATGCGTATAGGTCGTCAACATTGATATCAGTTTGAATTTCTTGTTGGTCTTGCAACATAATTCTTACATGCTGATGGCGTGGTGTATTTGCTTCAGAAAATGTCACTTTTTGAATAGTATCTTTTAAATTATCGATTACATCATGCAAATCTTGTTTATGCGTTTTTACCATACCAAACCCTCGCTTTCTTAATAGAGTTGTTTTATTCTACCAAGAAAAAGCGAGGGTATATAGGACAATGCTTATAAGATTATATTACGTTTGTGTAACAACCTATTCAAAATCATGTGGGTCGCTTAAAACATGCATTTTAACGTTTGGTTCGTACATATCATGAACTAAATAATAAATACGACCTGATTTACCAAGTTCATGACCATTCATATACTCGCCGGGAACAATATCATTTTCTAACAACATTGTTTCGAATTCTTTAGCGTCTTTAGTATACTGGATAACCCAATTGTATTCGATATTGTCACTTTCTACTTCACTTAATGAACTATATTGTTTTTCAAAGCCAGCTTCTTTCAACGCTTCATTAAGTGAACTCATAATTTCATCTTCATGATTAGTGCGTAAGAAATCAAAATACTCTTGTTCATCATAATGTTCAAGCAATTCATCAACGACTTTATCATGTCTAAAGCCTAATGATGCGTTCCATTCGTAATCAGACATTGTAAGTGTTGCATCAACATCAAAGAAATCAAGATGTGACTCAAAGAATGTTTGTAATTCATCATTAGACATTCTAGCATCAACTTCTTTTAACTCATCAACATCATAAATATCTTCATGTTCAGAAATGAATGTATCAACGAATGTACTTACTGATTGACTAGGTGTCACTTTAAGTTCTAATGGATAATCATGATAGTCAATACCGTCCATGATAATGTAACCATAAGTGGAGATGTTTTCATCTGCCGCTTCCATCATAATATCTGTAACCATCGCTTCATTTTGACTGATAGATGCCTTTAATTCTTCTGTATCTTCTAAAGCGTTAGCCATATTTATAGCAACACGATTTTTGATAGCTGTTTCTTCCGCTTCTTCACGTTCTTCATCTTCAGAAAGCGTAACATCTAAAGTGATATCATTTCTGTGACTTAACACATAATCTTCAACGGAATATCCACTTTCTAAATATGCTTTAACTTCATTGATGTTTTTATATTCGTGTAAATCAATAACGTCATCTTGTTCAAAGCGTTCAGCCCATTCATCATATGAGATGTTACTCACAACAATGACCTTGACTGGCTTATGTTCAACATTAGGGTCTAAACCATCTTCGGTAGCTTGTTCTTTGATAGCTTGTTTATACATATCTTCATCAACAATTTTCAATTCATTTAAAATACGAGTGTTGTCTTTGAATAATTCTTCAAAATACTTTGTTAAAACTTCTAAATATTCTAAACCAGATACCATTAATATCACTCCTTAAATTTATGCATTAACAAAAACTTGATAATCTACTTTAATATCGCCATTTTCTATCATACGTTTCGTTAAATCGTAACCAACAAACTTCGCACTAGATAAACCACTTTCTTTATACTCTTTGAAATAAATTGTCGCTAATACTTCTAAAGGTCTTCCTTCGATGTTACTGATTTTGATATTGAAGTCACTACCATATTTAAGTGCGTCATTCTTGTGTTTTTCATGTAAGTATTCTTCAACATCTCCTTCCATTAAACGACCAAACAGAAAGGTATCTTCAAAGTAATAACTTAATTCTTCAAGCAAATATTCAGGTCTTGCATGTGTTTTGTTCCATGATTTAACATCTTCTTTAGGAATTACCTTATACTGAAGTAAATCTACATCATCATCTAAATATTCTAGTATTTTTTCATCGGTTACTTGTGCTTTTAATTCTTCAAAATTATTAGCTTTTTCAATATCGATATAATTTCTAATGAAATGTTTTACAACATCATGACTATCTTCATCATATTGGAAATCATCTTCTACATATACATTAGCTTTAAAGTTCTCTAATTCACTATCAGATACATAGCTTTCATAACGATTATCTTCGAATTCCATATATTCACGAATGATGAATACATATCCTTCTTTATCATTCTCTAATATATAATCTCGGAAGCGGTTCTTGGTGCTACTAACTTCTCTTATTCTCTTTAATATATACTTTGTTACTTCTTCTGTTTGTTTCATAGGGTTTTCTCACTCTTTCTTTTTTTCTATTCTAATTCGGTTGGGTCTGTTAAAAATCTTACTTCAAACTCTAATAATCTATGCATAATAATATCTGCTACAAATCTAATATCTTGCACGTAATTTTCAAGTGATAATTCTGTTTCTAAATAGTGGTCATAATATTCATCAACAATACTGTCAGAATTTAATTTAGTTACAATCAATTCATAATCAATCGTACTAATATCATCTACATCATGACCATATTCATCGATGATATCGTTATGCAAAAATTCTTCAAATAAATCAGGGTTTTGCTTAAAAATGTCTAAAAGCCCTTCACTATTAAGGTTATCTTCTAATGCTTGTTGGAATTGTTCTTTTGTTGCTTGTTCCAAGATTTACATCTCCTTATTTCATCAGTAGTCTTCTTGAATTTCTTCGATTTCTGATGCTTCTGAATAAAAATCAAATCTAAACGTTACGAAATCATTTTTAATCATATCTTCCACTAAATCTCTATCATTGGTATAGTCATTTACATTAAGTCCACTATACTTAAAGTTATCGAAATAGTGATTAGCAAGTGTTTCAGCATCAGCAATATCTGCACCTACGATATCAAAAGCAACGCCACTTGGGTTGAATAATTCGACACCGTATTCATCATGTGATGCATCACGGAATTGAACTTCATATAAATCAGGGTTTTCAAAAGCAACATCTATAACAGTTGTTTCATCGATGTTTTGTTCGATTTTGTCAGCTAAATCATCAATATCAGCAAAGCGTCTGTTCCATTCTGTTGGGTCTTCGTTATACATAACATCAAAGTTTAATAAATTAATGTTTTGACTAAAGAAATCGAGTATCATTTCTTCAGTCAATTGATTATCTAGTTCCTTGATGTCATCTAAATCATCAACATTTAAGTCGATATTATCTAGCAATTCAGTAACATCAACTGTGCTACCTGTATCAGTAGGAATGAACACAACGTCAAAATGCATAATATCTGATGAGTCATAAGGTGTGGTATAGCTTCCTTCTTCTTCAAGAAGATTTGCTACAATTTCAAAATACGTTTCATTTTCGTTATTTAACAAATATTTTTGGAATTTTTCTCCTCCTTCTAATGCTTCTTTTATACGTTCACTTACAAATTCAATTACTTCATCAGTACGTTCCATAATTAAATACCTCCTTAGTATTCATTAAGTTCACTAGCTTCTGTATTTAATTGGAAATCAAAAGTGATGAAATCATTTTCGATTAAATCAACAATCGTTTCGCTATCGTTTACAAATTCAGTTACGCCTTTATCACTTTCACGATAATCATAAAAATAATAGTCTACCATTTCATCTCCGTTAGGTAGTTTAACGTTAACTATTTCATAGTCTATATCACTTGGGTCTAAGTCACTACGACCATATTCTTCAGTAATTTTTTCTTTGAAAACATCTTTATAGATATCAATATTTTGTTTGATTACCTCAATAACATGGCTTTCTTCTAATTTATCAATGGCTCTTGCAAGGTCATATTCATTACCATGATATTCATTCCATTCATCTGCATCTTGAAGATAGTCAACTTCATATTCTATGTTATCTGAATGGTTTGCAAAATAACGAAATATTTCATCATCAGTTAGTGTATTATCTAGTTGCTTTACGTTTTCAATACTATCTAAGTTTACGTTATTTAACAAGTTTTTTGCGTGTTCTTCTGTACTTACGTTTATTGGACGATAAGCAAGTTTGAATTGAATGAGTTCTTCGTGAGATTGAGGTACAACATATACTTGACCTTCATAGATAAATTCTCGTTTCAACTCATCAGCTATACTAGGCACTTGACTATTAAGATAATTTAGGTAAAAATTACCTGTTTCAACTGTTTCTTTAATACGTTCTTGAACATGCTCAAGAATATCTTGTGATATTTCCATTGTTATCTCCCTTTCTATTCTTCTTCGAATTCGTATTTTTCCATGTCAACATCAACTCTAAAGTCTAGTAATTTCGTTTCAACTGCATCTGTATAGAATTCATCACTTGTGAAGTATGCTCTATATTCTTCTTCATCTCTAAAGTCATATTTACTGAATAATTGTCTTTCAAATTCTTCAGTTTCAAATACATCATCAGTCTTGATAGTATAGTTGATGTTGTTACTATCTACTTCGCTTAATGAACGATACTCGTAATCATTTGATTGAGTGATGTCTGCAATTTGTTCGTTGATAAGTTCGACAATACGGTCTTCTCGCAATTCTAATAATTTTGCGATATATCTATCGTCATTATAACTGTCGGCAAGATATTCAAAGAACACATCATCACTAGCGTAATAACCTAAATCGAATTGACTGTTCCAATCAATCTTGTCATCTTTAATCGTAATTTGAACTTCAAAGTAATCTTCTTCAGAAAAGATAACTGCTAATATATCTCCACTCAAATCGCTTAAACGTTTTTGCAAATCACCAATAGACTCTGCCATTTCAACTGTACTATCATAATTATGTTCTTCAATTAGAACAGTAGCCCATTGTTCAAATGGAATTTTTGAAACAACGTCCGCTTCAACATTAAGGTTTTCTTCGAGATTTGTTTCATCATCGTATATATAGCCTTCTTCTTCCATTTTTTCTCTTACCAATTCGTAATAACCAAAGACATCATAATCTTTGAAAGCAACGCCTAATTTCCCAAATTCAAAGATACCTTCCACTTCATCTGCTAATACTTCAATTACTTCTTCATTGATTTCCATTTTTATCTCTCCTATTCTTCTTCAAATTCATATTTAGCCATTGGTACATCAATAGCAAAATCGGCTATTCTATGTTTGGCTGCATCAATATGGAATTGTTCGCTTTGTAAATAAGATTTTAGTTGATTGTCATCTTCAAAATCATAATGTTCTAAAAGATAATCAATTAATTCATCTGCTTCTAGTACATCATAGAAACGGATAAGATAATCAATGTTATCTCTATCAATATCTTTTAATGTAGCGTATAAGCTATGTTCACCATCAGTAATACTTTGAACTTCATCGTTGATAATACTTACGATTGTTTCTTCATACATTTCTCTAACGATTTCTTCGTATATTTCTTCATCAAAGTATTCATTCACATAATCTTCGATACGTTCTTTGTTTAAATCATTAGAACCTATCGGCTCAATATTCAAAGGGAACTCGAGTTGATTATTGGCAATTAATGCTGAGATAAAATCATCACTTCTAACAAAATCGCTTGCTTTTAAGCCACTTTCGATAAAGTCATGTAAATAAGTTTCTGTCACTTCATCAATATCTGCTTTTCGTATATAAACTACATTGAAATCAATATCATTTATATCGACTTTATCTACACCAAAATCTTCTTTATAGGCTTCCACGATATCGTCAGCCATCACATCGATATGTTCATGTAAAAAACGGTCAACATCTTTAGATTGTAAAGTCTCAATAAAATGTTTTTTCAACATATCGTATGTGGCGAATTGTTTATTCCAAGTTTCAGGTGGCATCACGTTATCAAGACTTATTAATATTGCGCGTGCATCATTTGTGACGACTTCATATATTTTTTCGTCTGTAAGTGATTGATTGAGTTCTTCGATATCATTAAATGTTTCAATATCCATTGCATCAGCTATTTTATCTACATATGCATTAGGGAGTATTAATGTCATAGTGTTTGTGACTTTCATTAAATCTTCATCGTTTACATTATCTAAATTGTAGTCCCCGTTATTTTCAAGTATTTGATAAATTTTATCTTTGTAATCTTCTGGTGCTTTTTGACTAAAATAACTATTAAACGCTTCGCTTGATTGTGTTGCATCTACAATGCGATTTTCAATATGGTCATGAACTTGTTTTGTTATTTCCATATAGCCATCTCCTTTATTTTATTCATCAAAATCGTCAACATCATTTAAAATATCAATACGATATTCAATTAAACTTCTTTCTATTAACACATAAGGTAATTCATCGATAATATAAGGATATACCCGTCCATATTGCTTAATTTCTTCGATAAGCATGTTGGCAACACTTTCTTCACTTATACGCAATTTAAGGTCTTTTACATCATATTCAAGTGTAAAATCACTTTGTTCAATCACTTCACGACTTGGAAACGTATGGTCTTCTGCCATAACTGTTATAGCATCGTTTTCCAAGTCTTGTTTATAATCTTTCATCAATGTTTCTTTTACTTCGTTCCATTCCAAGAAATTACTAATACTACGTGCGACATATTCAACCGTTGGGTTTTCTTCGTATATATCAATGACGTTATCTGTAAGTGTGACTTGGATATTCAAGTTCTCTAAATGATTTATAGTATAAGTTAAGACGTTTTCAGGTGTTGGCGAGATATACCCTGCTTTGTAAAATGCTTTAGACCACGCTTCAAATTCAATATTTGACGATACAGAAAAGATATAATGGTTATCATCTCCATATACACTTTCATCAAAGCCATAGCGGTCTAGTGTTTCCATAACCATCTCTTTATGAGCGTTTGGCATATCCTTTTTTATCGCTTTTATAATAGTGTCTGGTTCGTTTTCGATTAAACTTTGAAAGCGACCACCTGCTTTTGTCATACATTATCCTTCCTCTACATAATCTTCTAAATCTACATCAAGGTCTAATTCATAATAGATATAACCTTGTTGAATAACTTCTTTATAAAAGCCTTCATCTCTCATAAACGCTTTAATTGAGTCATAGGCTTGTACAATATTTATAAATCGACTAGCAAGTTCGTCAAAGCTAATATCAAGTTTGAAATTAATCACTCGTATTGGTGTATTATATATATCAAACATTGAAGCGGTCACATCTGCTTGCGTCATCGCTTCGCTTACTGCTTCTCCGAACTTTTCTTTGAAATAACCATCTCCACCTAAATCAAGCACTTCCTTTGTTTCAATAAGTGCCTTCATATGAAGTTCGCTATATTCTTCAGACATACGATACGCTAAATAATCTATATCGTAATAAGGGTGTGTTTCTAAAAATTCTTCAAGTTCTTCATGTATCGTAATTTCAGCTTCCGTTATTTCTTGATGATTAAGTTTAAACTCAATTATCGTGTTATGGTCATAATAATCATTTAATTGTTTGAGTGCTTCTTTTTTCATGTCATCTGACATAAATTCATAGTTACCATTAACGATTTGTTGCTCATCAATAGCCATTTGTATCATTCTATCTATATCAATAGCGTTATTGATTTTGAAATCATAATTCAAATCACTTAATTCAACTGTTTCAGGAAAGCCATACATACTTAATATAGACCTTATTACTTCGGTTGCTTCTTTCCCACGTACTTCAATAAATTCCGCTTCAGATATTGATGTTTCAAAACGTTGAAATAAATCGTTATATTCGTGTTCTAACGCTTTAAGCATCGTGACCATTATTTTCCCTCCCTTGCAAGAAGATACCTTCATTATCGCTTACCTTTTTTAAAAAGAAAACGACAATGAAGGTAGTATTTAAAGTTCTTTTTTTATTTCAATTGGGTCTACATCGAGTTCTATATCATAAGTGATTAAGCCATGAGAAATAAGGTCTTTATAAAAGCCATCATCACTTACATAGTGATAAATATCTTTAAAATTTTTAGGTGCATCTCTAAGTAAATCTGCTATCCTTTCAAAATCAAGTGCAAATTTAACGTTTAATGCTTTAACAGGTGTTCTATCAAGGTCAATATCGACTAAATCTTCATCAAGGTCATGGCGTTGTAAGTAATCAACGGTGCTTTGTCTGAAAATATGTGTAAATGCGTCTCGTCCATTCATATGATAGACTTCTCTACGTTCAATCAACGTTTTAATATGTGTCATATCGACTAAATCTGCTAGTTTCTTTGCCATATACAGTACATCTAGCCACGAATGTTTATCTAAAAATGTTTGTACATCATCATGTGCGATGATTTCAAAATCAAGTTCGCCACGTTCAATACGATATTTATCAATTTTGTACTTAGTAAAATGCTTTTGTATGATTGATGCTAATATCATTTTTCGTTCTTCTTCATCACGGTAGAAATAATCGTTATCAAGGTCTATTACGTCCATAAGATACATCTCAGCGTATTCATAAGCGTCTATACGGTTCGTTACACGTATTTCATAGTTTATATCCTTTAAGTCTATATTGCGTGGATAACCGTCATCTATGAGTTGCTCACGGACGATATGTTCCGTTATTTCTTTACCAACAATTTCGTTAAGTTTTTTCAGTAATTGGTTGATTAAACAATGCATAGTGGTCGGGATAATATGTTCTTATATCTTTTAATACTTCGCTCATATTCTCACGTCTTTTTATAATAATCTAATATCAAACGTAACGTTTTTGATTAAATCGTTATAGAACTCAACATTGATATAATGACTTAATGTTGTCGTGCCATTTCTCATTTCTTCTATAACTTGATTGGCTAAATCATCAATGGTTGTTGTGAGTTTTAAGTTATTAATCTCATAATCTGATGGCTTAATATCATGAAAATTAATACCTTCTTCAACTGCGATATCTCTTAATTGGTCTTCGATTTCTTCAGGGTGTGCTTTAATTTCATCTATAATTGCCGCTTCATCATAATAACTTTCTAGTGTATAAGCGACATAACCAAAACTTCCATATTGGTCGTTAAAATCTTGTGGTAAATCATTAATGGAAATACTAAGATTAAGCAAGTTCAGATGATTTAATAGATAGTTATAACAGTCGTTTTTAGTTAGTCTAACCAACTCATCTCCCACTTCTTGATACATCATATCTGCCATCTCATCAGTAGGATAATTATATGAGTATTGTATTTCGTAATTTAAGTTATCAAGGTCATCTTCGTTCTCAACTTCAAACCCTTCTTGTCTTACACTATCAATTACGAATTGCTTGTCATCAAGCACTAATTCTTCTAAAACTTCTATTTCTTCTTCGAGAATAATCACAAAATTTCTTGACGCTTGCTCAATAAAGTCTTCATAAGGAATATTAGATTGAGAAGCGGTTGTTTCATCGTAATCTTGGATATCATCTGTGATTTGAATATTATAGGTCATATGTTTAAACAATAAATCATAATAACTTTTGTTCATCACTTCTGAAAGTGTTGTATCATAATCTTGGTCTACATTCTCTTTGATATCCGTTACGACATTGTTTCTTGAGATATTAATATCTACAATATCGTAATTTAGTTCATCAACATGGTTAAGCGTTTCTTCATCAAAGCCTTCTTCTCTTGCTTGTTCATATAAACGTTTGTGCAACTCGCTATCATTTTGTTTGATATATGATTTGATTTCATTTTCATCGTAATAGCTTTCAACAGCACTCGAAACATCATCAACAGTCGGAAATCGGTCATTAAATGACTGTGTACTTTCAGTTTGACTGTAATCAACAATACATTCCAATTGGTTAATATAAAATCGTCTAATAAATTCAACTAAAGTTCGAACATTATATAAGTAGTAATTCATATCATCATTTTCACCGATATCAAAATGTTCTATAAATCTTTCGGATAATTCAGGTGTTCTATGTAACGAAATAGTATAAGAAACATTAATCATAGGTAGCATATCGGTACTATCTAAATTGTAACCACTTTCTAATAACTGTCTGTACAAATCGCCTTTAACATCTTCATAAAATTCTTCTTTCAATCGGTCTTGTTCATCGGAAAACAAGCGTTCATATCGCATAGTAATTAATTCTTTTTGGTGAAATGTTGACATTATTTTCTTCTCCTTTTTTCATAATAAAGACTAGCCATAATTATCTATATGGCTAGTCTATCATAGGCTTTTTGTATTTTATTAAGACCGTTCATTTCATTCTATAATTCATTGTATTCTTCAGGTGTTGTGTTAATAACCATATTAAACCCACCACTATCAATGACTTCTGAAATGATTTCAAAGTAATAGCCAATTTCTTTTATGGCTCTATCTTGTCTTTCACGGTCATCTTTATCAAGTTGTAATTCATCTATAAACATTTCAGCAAGTGTTTCTGATGAAGTTTGTAAGTCAAATTCCACATCATAATCAACATTTTCTTCTACATCTTCGATTGATTGAACAGGTAATTCTTCAGCAAGTGCAGCTTCAAACGCTTCTCCTAAAAAGTCATCTTTAAAGTAATCGCTCATTGCTTGTTTATCTTCAATAATTGACTCAAATTGACTTGACACTTTTTCTAATAACTCATCATAAGTATATTCCGTTTCTTTATTCTCCTTTAATTCTTCGGGCGTTGTCTGTATTTCAATTGTGAAATTGCCATTATCAATTTGTTTTGTTACTTCTTCGAAATACAATTCCACAAACTTGCTAGTATCTTCTAATATAGCATCTTGGCTTTCTCTATCTAATCTATCAACAAAATATCTTTCGATAAAACGTTGAGCAAAGCCATCAGACGTTGTTTGAAGATGAACATCGACATCAAATTCAACATTTTCAAGAACATCTTCTACTGATTGAACAGGTAAACCTTCGTTTATCGATGCTTCAAAGGCTTCTTCACCGAACAACTCATTCATGTTTCGTGTTATAGGCTTTCCTTCTAAAATTGAGTCGTATTCACTTTCGCATATTTCCATAAGTTTTGTATAACTATAAGCCATACTTTCATCAACTGTTTGGAAATCGCCAATATCATCTAACACTTCAACATTTACATATACCGTTTCATCGTAAAGGATAGACATATAATTTTGTTTATCACCAATAAATCTATCTTGAGTTTCTTTGTCCTCATCTTCTAATTGGTCATAGCGTTCAAAGAAAATATCAGTTAAGCGACCACTATTCTTATCGAAATCAACATTTACTTTGAAATTAATACTATCTAAATCATCTGCTTCATAGATTGGATAGCCTTCTCTTTGTATTTGTCTTATGATTTCATCTGTATGTTCACTTTGGTCATAGAATGTTTCGTTTAATAAGTCTTGGTCTTCCAAAATACCACTAAATGTATTCAATACCTTGTTATATTGTTGTTCACTAATCATAGTTTATCTCCTTTATATTTAACGGTATTTCATCTGTTATTCATTTAGTTCTTCAGGTTCAGTTAAAATTTCAATTTCAACACCGTCTTGGTCATTGTTTTCAATATATTCTGCTAAAACTGTATACATAATGTCATCTAACCAACTTGACACCTTATAGCCTACTGTGTTGCTATACATAGCATCTAAGCAATCTTCTATTAATTGGTTTAATGCACCACCGTCATCAGCATATACATTGAACTCGATATCTTTGATATTTGTATCTTTAGGGAAGTCTTCCGCTTCTAACGTATCTTGAATGGCTTGTTTAATATATTCAGGGTTCTCTTTTAGATAATTATTAAGTTCGCCATATTCATATTTTTCGTTGATTTTTGTTTCAACATAATCATAAGTCGGATAGAGTTCTATATATTCTTCTAATGGCGTATTAATAATAATTGCTGTACTAACTGGATATGATTGTGCAAAGCCTTCAAACGCTGTATCGTCATTAAGAATAGCTTGTTGTTCTTCATTATCTAATTCATCTAATTCATGGTCATCGACAAATTCTTCAGCATAAACTTCTGTATCTGACTCAATTCCAAAGTCAATATCATAATTTAAACGATGAATTTCGTCTTCACTTTCGATTGGAAAGCCTTCTTGTTGTGCTACAACTAATACTTCGTTTTCAAGGTCATCTCCATAAATTTCCTTAAAATACTCGTTCGTCATGTAATCTGCAAGTTTACTTTCAACTTCTTTAATTAATGCATCTCTATTCATAATATCTCTCCTCTAATTTTTATTATTCGTCAAGGTCTGCTAAGTCTGTTAGTATTTCAATTTCCACATTGTCTTGGTCGTTTTCTTCAATGTCGTTTGCTAAAAATACATACATATTGTCGTCTAACCATTTTGATGTTGTAAGACTGTCATCTTCGCTTTCAAAAACTGTTATTACACAAGTATCAACCAAGTGGTCTAATGCTATTTCATCATTTGCACGTACATTATAGTCGATGGTATTAATATCAACATCTTTAGGAAAGCCTTCATTTTCTAACGTATCTTCAATAGCTTGTCTGATATGTTCAGGGTTTTCTTTTAGATAATTATTTAATTCGTTGTATTCATATTTTTCTTCGATAATATCTGCAGCGTACTGATGTGTTGGGTATCTTTCTAAGAAGTCAACAAGGTCTATTTTTAAGAGTAATTTCAAGCGTATAACCTAAATTGTTTTCGATATATTCTTTGAATTTATCATCATCATTAAGCACCGCTTCTTGTTCTTCTTCATTCATGTCATCTAATCTGTTATCGCCATAGAAAATATGAGCGTTTGTTTCAAAACTTTCACTAGAACTGAATTGAAGGTCGTAATCAAGTTTATTAACTTCTTCTTCCATTACTAAAGGGAAGCCTTCAGTAAGTGCATAATCAAAAACTTCAAGGTTGATATCTTGTTGAACATCTTTAGATAATTGATTGAAATTATCTTTGAAATAATTACCATTATCAAAGATGTTCTCTAGTTTACTTGCTATTTGTTCAATTAATTTATCTTTTTCCATTCTTCCACCTCATTTGAATGTTTAATTTATATCGCAACTACATAGATAGTTTATCATAAGCAATTTACATATTATCCGACCATCTGATAAGTCGATATATAGTTTGTTAAATCTTGATAATTCTATTTATAAATCACTTATAAACATTATATTTATAGTTTGTTATATTAGTGATGATTTGTAAAAGTGGTTACATAGAAAAAGCGAGCATCATGCATTTGCTCGCTTTAAATAGATTTATTCATCAAGGTCTTCGGGGTCTGTTGTTATTGTTATTTCGATTAATCGACTATCTTGTTGAATTTCTTCTGCCATATCTATTAGCATTAATTCATCTAGCCATTTCGAAACAGTTGTTGTCTCACTTGAACCATATACTCCATTCATACAGTTTGAAATAACGTTTTCCACTACTTCTCTACTAATATTATCAATACGATAATCTATGTCATCTAAAGTTGCATGTTCAGGATATTCACCAGAACTAATAAGGTCATCAAGTTGCTCTTGTATATGTTCACGAATGTATTCAGGGTTTTGGTTTAATTCATTAATCAATTCACTTTCGTTGTATCGTGATAGCACTTGATTTTCAACATAATCAATGTCAGGATAACGGTCTAAATATTCATAGATATCTGTATTGAAGCTGATTTCAACATATACAGGTAAATTTTCAATCATATAATTACCGATACGTGCATCATCTTGAATATATGCTTGTTGTTCTTCGTTATCTAACATGTCTAATTGGTATTTTTCGATATAATCATCTGCTAAATCGACAAATGCATCGTCAAAGCCCATATCGTTTGCATATTGAATATCATAATCAAGACGGCCTATTTCTTCAGGGTCAACTAATGGAAAGCCATCAGACAATGCAGCGTTATAAATTTCTTCTTTATACAATTCATCTGCATTACCTATTTGTTCTTTAAAGTAATTACCGTTATCAAAGATACTTTCCATTTTCGTTGATAGTGTCTCTAATAAATCATTTATATCCATTTCTATCCCTCTTTTCTCTTTTATTGATTAATTACGTTCCCTTGTTCATCTCTTGTAAACTGACCTTTTTCGTTAATGCCATTGAGATTTAAGATTTTATTAAATTCTTTTACATCATTAACGTAATACTTTTTAAGATATGTTATATATTCTTCTAATGTAGTGGCTTTAGAGTCACGCATTGTGATATACATTAAACCACTTGATAGTTGTTCACGTTGTGTTTCAGTATATCCTTCTTTACCTAACACATCATCTGAAATGTTGTATATATCATCTCGTTTTTCAATACGATTATCTAAATCATAGATATCTCTAAGTACATGCATTACTGTGCTATTTGTTGATTTACCATATAGCATATCTCGTCTTGAGCCTTGAACTAAAACATCTAAGTTACCATTCATATTAAATCGATAAGGGAAACGATTAGCTTGGAATAAGGCATATCCTTCTTTATAACTTACTTGTGGAACTTCGTTATACGATGTATGTGTGCGATAACCATATCTTGTCATACCTTCTCTACCAATAGATTGGAACATAGTCCAATGTCCGTATTCATGTGCAACATATACTCTTATACGGTTCGCAAAAGTATTGAAATCACTAGCATTTTTTAAAAATGGTAGATTAAATTTGATGTATTGTTCTCCATTTTTGATATCCCCTCTATTGATAGCTGAAGTTGTAAACATACCACCGACTTTATCGCTCTCATTGTATTTGATTTTAATTGGTTTTTCGTCAAACGGACGTACATATTTTCCAGTTTTTCTTTGCAATTCTTTAGATGTAAAAGTCGTTGCATCTTTGTAATCATCAATTACTTCGTTAAGAACATTCCATGCATATAAGTATGAGTAATTAGCATTATTGTTGTTACGATTACCAAAAATACGCTTTTCAATTGTATCAATTGTATTATTTCCATCGATTTTTTTACTTGAAATCATTTTGATAATACGATTGTTCTCGTCTGTAATACCGTTCCCCTTACTATCTTTTAATTCATGGACGAAATACAGTCTGTTAACATCACTTGGAACATTAACTTTTACATTATTGATTTCACCTTTTTTATTCGTAATCACATTATCAACTGTTACTTTTTTTCCATCACTTTTACGATAATAATAAATTTCTGTTTTACTATTAGGAATATTAAGTAATCTAGCACGGTCAGGTGTTGTAACTTTTACTTGATAGTTCTTAATCGTAATATTGTTGTCTTGTGCCATCGCTTTGTGACCCACTGCAAATACCGATAATAGTAAAACAAATAACAATACCAATTTAATTTTTCTGTACATTTTTAACAACCCTTTCTATTTTGCTCTTTGTAATAATTACTACCATCAAATCTTGACGAAATTTGTTCTAACAATTCACCCCCTTTATATTCACTTCTCCTTTTTTAATTAATCAAATTACCCTGTTCATCTCTTGTAAATTGACCTTTATCATTAATACCATTGATATTTAAAATTTTATTAAATTCTCTTACATCATTGACGTAATACTTTTTAAGATATGTTACATATTCTTCTAATGTCGTTGCTTTAGAGTCACGCATTGTAATATATATCAAACCATTTGATAGTTGTTCACGTTGTGTTTTAGTATAACCATTCTTTCCTAACACATCATCTGAAATATTGTATAAATCATCTCGTTTTTCAACACGATTATCTAAATCGTAAATATCTTTAAATACGTTCATTACTGTTTTATTTGTTGATTTTCCGTATAATTTTTCTCGTTCTGCACCTTGAACTAATACGTCTAAACTACCCCTCATGTTAAATCGATAAGGGAAGCGGTTCGCATGTAATAACGCATAACCTTCTTTATAGCTTACTTGTGGCACTTTATTATAAGATGAATGTGTGCGATATCCATATCCTGTCATACCCTCTCTACCAATAGATTGGAACATCGTCCAATGTGCATATTCATGAGCAACATAAATTCTCATAAGTTCTTCAAATCGATTGTACTCACTCGCTTTATTAAGGAAAGGTAAGTTGATTTTTAAGTAACGTTCTCCTTTTGAAATGTCTCCGATGTCTCTATTTGCTTTAGTAAATAAGCCTTTCAATTTTTCACTTTCATTGTATTGTATTTTAATTGGTTTTTCGTCAAACGGTCTAAGTGTTTCTCCTTTTTTACGTTTCATTTCTTGAACTGTAAAATTAGTTGCATCTTTATAATCTTCAATCACTTTATTCAGTACATTCCATGCATCTATGTATGAGTAATTAGCATTATTGTTGTCACGATTACCAAAAATACGTTTTTCAATTGAGTTTATAGTATTATCATCATTTATATCTTTGCTTGATACTACTTTGACAATACGACCATCACTATCAGTTACGCCATTTCCTTTTTCGTCCTCAAGTTTATGAACAAAATACAATCTATCAACATTACTTGGAACATTTACTTTTACATTATTAATTGCACCTTTATCATTCGTAATTACATTTGCAAGCGATACCTTTTGTCCGTTACTTTTACTATAATAGTAAATTTCTGTTTTACTGTTAGGAATATTAAGCAACATAGCACGGTCAGGTGTTGAAACTTTGACTTGATAATGTTCAATCGTTACAGTATTGTCTTGTGCCATAACTTTTTGACCCAAAACAAAAAGTGATAAAAATAGAATAAATACAAACGCTAAATTGATTTTCTTGTTCATTATTATCTAACCTTTCTACCTTTATTATAGTGTTTTTGACGAACTACGCTGTTACTAAAACAACGAATTTTAGAGACATTCATATTAAAAAATGCGAGTAGTAAAGACATAACTCGCATCGTTTAATAATTTCTTATTTAAAGTCTTCGATGTCAGAAGTTACTTCAATTCCATACTCATAGTTATCATCGTTATTAATAATGTCTGAATAGAATTGAATATCTAAGTAATCACGAACTGTATTGTAGTTTTGCGTTACATCGTCAATATGACGAGATGCTAGATTTTCGAATGTTGTCTCTAATCGTGCATCTTTAACAACATAGTTCACGTCACTAGGCTTAACTGTGTTAGGGAAGCCTTCTTCATTAAGCACAGCTTGAATTTTTTCTTCTGTACGTTCGTTGTAATTTTGTTCGATAGCTTCTTGCAATGCAACTTTATCAAACCAACTATCCATACGGTCTGCTAAGTATAATTCAGTAGGGTTATGTTCTATCCATTCTTCAATATCTTCTTTGATGATTACCGTTATATTTGTATCTTCAATATGTGCGATGATTGTATCTCTAAACGCTTTATCATCATTATTCCACTTATCGAATTCTTCTTTTGTTTCAATACTATGGTCGCTTATGAATGTTTCAGCCCAATCTTCCGAACTTTTACCTTCTGCTACTGTCATTTCATGTTCTACATTAGTGTAGTTTGCATCATTAGGTGGAAAGCCTTCTTCTACCAACGCTTCGTGTACCATATCTTCATATGTTGCTTCATCATCTTGATATAATACATTACCTAATTCTTTTTGTTCACTTGAAAAAATATCACTAAATTTTGTACTTATTTTTTCGATTTGTTCATTTGTTAAAGCCATAATTATTACCTCTTTCTATAAAAAAATTCCTATATGCTTATCTTATCTAAAAGTCACATATAGGAAAACGACCATTATTCTATTTCTTCTAAACTTTCTTCCATGATTTCTTGAGCCAGCTCTTTCATAAACTTTTCGGTAAATTCTTGCTTGCGTTGTAATGCTTCTAGTACCTTAATATCATGATGATTACTAGCAACCATAAACACTTGATTTACTACAATATTTTTATCCATACCATAACGAATATTACGACCTAAGGCTTGTTGTGTATCTCCCCAAGAATACTGCAAACCAAAGAATATTGACATGTTTGATTTTTTAAATTCTATTGCTTCTCCCCCTGATTTGTATTGAATAAGTATAGCTTGGTCTGTATCTTCTAAATCAATTGTCGCAATTGAGTCTGAATTATTATGACCATTAATTCTTTTATATGGCATATTAATTGCATCGAGTGCATATTCTATATTATTAAGTTCAGCATTAGTGTAATAGAATATCAATGGTTGTTTAGGTTTATAGTGCTTAATAATACGGATAAGTTCTCTTGCATGTGCTTTATCTTCCCCAATTGCACGTCTTAAATCATTCAAATACATCATATATGAGTCATATCTACGTTCGTGATAGTCCATGTGATGTTTTTTCATTTTCGACTTTGTTTTTGGCGATAACTCATACAAGTATTGAATTGGGTTTCCTTCTGGTATATCAAAGTCCACCTCTATAATTGGTGCGTATATTGTGTTTCTGATATTTTTCTTGAAAAGGTCTAAATTTTTAAATCGATAAGGGTCGATTTCACCATCTTCAGTATATATATCAGGTCTATAAAACTTATCTCTAAAATTAAAAGGAACGTGTTCCTTATAAAATTTATCCTTACTTGAATAATATCCATTTAACACTAAATATCCTATTCCATCTTGTACTTCACCATTTGTAAGTGCTGTTCCAGATAAACCGATACCCGTGCTATTTTTCATTAATTTTTGCAATGCTTTGCTTTGCTTAGAAGCTGCGTTCTTAAAATGATGTGCTTCATCTACCAAGAAAATAGTAGGTGTTTCTAAAGTTTGTTTATACCATTTACTTAAAAATTTCATGTTTTCTTGTCTATATTTCGACATCTTTTTAATATCACGTTTAAGTAATTTATCATTCTTATTTGCATTAGTTAAGCCTCTTGGTGTCGCCTTTTCAACTAGGTTCAATTTATATTTAGCAATTTGATTATATTCTTTAATTGTTTCGTCCCACATTAAATCTTCCAACTTTTTGGGTGGTGCAATTACAAAAACATTTATATCCTGTTTTAATTTAGCTGCAAATATACCTGCGAGTGCAATTGCCATAGCGGTCTTTCCTTTCCCTGTACCTAAATATAATACTTGGAATTTGTGTTTTTCTCTTATATATCGACGATACAAATCAATTGCTACACCACGAGTTGTTTCTTTAGAAAAGTCAATGTTTAAAGCCATATACTTCCCCCTTTAACTTCGGTCTATAATTGTATATTTATCAATTTCTGATTGTATATACTTTGCATTATCAACTAACTCTTTGTCTACTTGATAATTATGATTTATCATCATATCCATTACGCTACTAATGTATAATTTAGTTTTTCTTGATTTATCCATTTTAAGTAACTTTTCAACTTCTTTATTTTGTGAAAAATACATTTCATAAAATGTTTTTTTGTTAGGAACGATACCATTAAGTATAAAACTCTTAATAATTTCTTTAGTTTTAGGTCTTACATTCATTTCTGAAAAAGTTAAACCGAACTCTAAGTTTTTTATTAAATTCTTCATATGAGAAAATTGTGTGTTTTCTTTTCCTCCTGACTTTTTTAGACTGCCTATATAACAAATGGTAGGTATATCATTTGATTTCATCGTATTTATCCAAGCTACATAATCGCTATTTTTCTCGAATGTTTTAGCTTTTTTACTGAATTCCGATATCGTGTTTTTATATATCACATTCACTCGATAACTTGTTTTCTTATCGTTGAATTGTTGTTCGATTGTATTTATCCATTTTTTATAACTATCTGTATAGTTAGGATAATATAAAATAATTAAATCAATATCACTTTTGATGTAATTAGCATAATCACTCAATAATTGTATGGTTTCTTTTTTACTACTGGGACTGTCTATCAAGAAATAATGATGTTTATTACTTCTAAAATACTCAATTATTTCCTTGTTTGAATTCGATATCATCATATCGACCTTCTTCAATTAAAATATGCTTATTAATATAGTGTTCTAAAGTTTCGTGTTGCTTGATTACATCTTTGTCAACATGATAATCAGCAAATATTCCTTTTTCATAATCATCTTTAATGATATCTGCTTGGTGGAATTCTAATCTTATTTCATAAAATTTCATCATTTCATAATTATTAAAATGATAGTGGTTCATAAAATCAACTTTTAAACCACCTTCATTCAACGACATTGATTTAATAACAGCATGAGTATGATAATTCGAAAATTTATTGATAGATGCAATATTCATAGTGATATGACGACTTAACTGAATTAGATATAAAAACTTTCTATCTTTCAATTTGCAAAGTTCGTCCAACTCGTCAACAATTAGAATTGTTTTATCATTTTCCTTGTCTATACCAATATCAGACAACCACTTCTCAATATTACTATCAACGCTTTCATTCTTGGTTTGTTTTATTTTATTTTCTAACTTATCGAGTGTTATATACGCTACAACATCTAAATCATTTTTGTTAGTTTGTTTTATTCGTTTTTTCCACTTTTCAATATCTCCCTTTTTTGACGCAACAATCAACTTTATAGGTTCATTTACATTTGTATAATGCAAAAAATCAACAATTACATCATTTGCTTTCTCACTATCTATCAAACAATGTTTTAACTTTGTTTTTTCTATGTATTTATACAATTCCTTTTCTTTTTCAAATATCAAAAAAATCTTCCTTCCTTTTTTTAAAAAGTCTTTGAAATCAACGATAAAAGACCTTTTTCAATGTATAAAATGTATCACTTTTTACTTTATTTATCAAATAAAAATTAAAAAATAAAGCAACCTAACACAATGTAGATTGCTTTACAAATTAGTCATACTATTTTGGGTTTATTCATTTCAATACAAACATCTATATCTTTATTTATATTAGAATAGATTTCTTTTTCGAATGTAAAACTATCTATTACATTATCTCCATTTAGGTTTGAAAGTCGTAAAATTATTGTCTTTCTTCTAATATCTAAATATCCTTCTAACATTTCAGCATTATAATCAACACTCAATAGTTTATTTCGTAAATCAGCGTAAGTTAAACTATCACTACTTACAAAATCATGAAATGTTCGTATTTGCACTAAACTATCTATATCATATAAGATTAGGTTTCTTTGTTTTCGATAGGTTTCGAGTAAATCTTCTATTTCTTCTAGTAATTTTAAAGTCTTTAGTTTATATTTTTTCATTTAGTTACCTAACTAGATAGATACCATGACCAATATTTAGCAAAACGATTAATACGTGTTTGAAAATCTTTGCGGTCTGCTATCCATGAAGTTTCCTTTCTTTCTTTATTTTTAGGTGGAATGACTT
>ERZ1029886.84-NODE-84-length-24130-cov-5.500935_pt1 | contig 24130 bp, 22 predicted proteins | sample MGYA00519232_ERZ1029886 | MGnify/ENA primary metagenome ERZ1029886 (study PRJEB33666, sample SAMEA4610932) | skin metagenome | biome: Human-associated habitat; feature: Malodor aspect; material: skin | place: Philippines | collected 2015-08 ... | reverse complement strand
ACTGGGTGATGCGCTTGATCGCGGAGCCCTTGCCGGCGGCGTCGCGGCCCTCCATGATGATGACTACGCGGGCGCCGGTTTCAACGACCCATTGCTGCATGTCCACGAGCTCCGCCTGGAGGCGTTCGAGCTCCTTTTCGTAGGCCTTCTTGTTGAGTTTCTTAGGGGCTTTACTGCTTTTTGTGCTCATTAATCCAGCTTAACCGGCGCAAGCGCCTGGGATGAAAACGGGACCGCCCACTTTGGAGTGAGAACCTGGGCACAGCCTAGGAGCAGGTACAGCTGGGGCCGCAGCCGGGCTCGCCATAGCGGGTGGTATTGGAAATATGCCCCAAGCCTTCGATGGCGATGGTGACGTTTTGGCCGTCCTCGATAAATTGCTGCGGGGTGCGGGCAAAACCCACGCCTTCTGGCGTGCCGGTAACGATGACGTCGCCCGGATTGAGTGGATAGAGCTGCGAGCAGAACTCAATGAGCTCAGCTACGGAAAAGATGAGGTCATCGGTATTATCGCGCTGCCTTTCCTCACCGTCTACGGTAGTGGTGAGGACAGCTCCGGACCCCGGTGACCACTCATCCGCGGTGGTAAGCCAAGGACCGAAGCCGGCGGTGCGATAAAAGGATTTACCGGCATGGAACTGGCTAGTTTGGCGCTGGAAGTCACGCAGCGTGTAGTCATTCATGATGGCGTAGCCGGCCACATAATCTAGGGCCTCGTCGCGGCTGACACGGTGGGCGCGCTCGCCGATGATGACCGCCAATTCTCCCTCATAATCCAGCTTCTGTGTGCCATATTCGGGAATGAAGACATCATCATAAGGGCCGGTGAGGGCGTCGGCGAACTTGATGAACAAGGTGGGATGTTCGGGGAAATCGCGTCCCATTTCGCGGATGTGCTTGGCGTAATTGAGCCCCACGCAGATGACCTTGCCGGGAATTGGTACGACGGCTTCCAAATCAGCGTGGTCGAAGACCACCGGCTCGCCGGAAAGCTGTGCGGCCTTGCGCCAATCCTCGCTGCGCAGCAGCTGGCCCACGTCCTCATAATCCAACTCAACGCCCATGTTTTCGCCGTCGATGCGGATAGCGGAAGTGCCAAATGCGGTGCGTAAGGTAGCCAATTTCATGGCGACTATCCTACGCGCAAGATTTCCTCGACTGCGTCGGCGCAAAGGATGGGGATTTCTGCCTTTTCTTGCTTTGCCCAAGGCTTGAGCACAAACGACGCCGGATCCATGCGCCCCGGTGGGCGCCCGATTCCTACCGAAAGGCGCTGATAGTCTTTGGTGCCCAGGGACTTTGTGGTTGAACGCAACCCATTGTGGCCATGGTCGCCGCCGCCTGTGCGGAGCTTTATAGTGCCGAAATCGAGTTCTAGCTCATCGTGAACAACGATGATGTCGGCGGCGGAGAGATGAAAGTATTGGGCCAAAGCTTTGATCGGCCCGCCGGAAAGGTTCATAAAGGACCGTGGCTTTGCGCAGATAATCTTGCGGCCGCCAGCCATACCCTCGGCGATTTCGGTGTTGGTCTTTTTGTGTACCGAAAAGCTGCTCATGAGCTCTCCTGCGAGTTCATCTGCCACATCGAAGCCGATATTGTGCCGGGTGCCTGCGTACTTGGGGCCGGGGTTGCCAAGGCCTACTACGAGAAGTGGAGTCACGCGCTCAATTGTCTCATAGGCAGAGAGAAAAACGGCAAGGCCGCCGCGAGAAGCGAATCTCACGGCGGCCTATGCGTGTGAAGGGGAGGGGATTACTCCTCGGAGTCGGAGGACTCTTCGCCCTCGTCGACGGACTCGGCGCCAGCGTCAGCGCCGCCTTCCTCAGCAGCCTCGGCTGCTTCCTCGAGCTCCTCATCAACCTCAGGCAGGGAGATGGAGACGATAACGGTGTCTTCCTCTGCCACCAGGGTGGTGTCTTCCGGCATGGTGACGTCGCCAGCGGTGATAACTGCGCCGTCCTCGAGGCCTTCGATGGAAACCTCGATCTCTTCCGGAATGTTCAGTACGTCTGCCTCAACCAGCAGTACGTCAGCATCCTGGATGTGCATGGTGCCTGGGGCCGGCTCGCCGGTCAGGGTAACTGGAACCTCAACCTCAACCTTCTCGCCGCGCTTAATAGCCAGCAGGTCAACGTGGTCGATGTCGAAGGTCAGAACGTTCTGGTCAACGTGCTTAACCATGGTCAGGTACTGCTCGCCGTCGATCTCCAGCTCCAGAACGGCGTTGACGCCGTTGTTGCGGACGAGGGACTGGATGTCCAGCAGCGGAACTGCGAAGTGGACCGGCTCCTGGTGGGAACCGTAGATGACGCCTGGGACCTTCCACTCGCGGCGCAGGCGGCGTGCGACACCCTTGCCAAATTCGGTACGTGCTTCAGCCTTGATTACTGGGCGCTGTGCCATGCTTCATTCTCCTTAGTTAAAGTAGTGCGGCGCGGCCAACGCGATAAAAACGACGAAAGCCTGCCGATGGACGTCTTGGACGAGTCATCGCAGGCGTATATAAAAAGCAACATGCTCTAACTTCAATCGCGTCGATAACGGCTTCCTCATCCTGAGGTCGCCCTCGCCGAGACTGAGTTAGATTAGCACGTGCGTCAGGGGCAAATCAAAAGCCGCCGAGGGAAATCTCGGCGGCCCTGCGCTTAGGCGCGGTCGAAAAGGGTGGTCACGGAACCATTCTCAAAGATCTCGTGGATGGTCTGTGCCAAAAGCGGTGCAATGGACAGCACCGTGAGGTTGGACCAGCCCTCGGTGGACTGCGGCAGGGTATCGGTGGTGATAACTTCTTCTGCGCCGCACTCAGACAGGCGCTCGCGGGCTGGATCAGAGAAGACGCCGTGGGTGCAGGCGATGATGACCTTCTTCGCACCGGCGTCCTTCAGAACGCGCACGGCGCCGGCGATGGTGCCACCGGTGTCAATCATGTCGTCGAGAAGCACGCAGTCCTTGCCCTCTACATCGCCGACCACACGGTTGGACACCGTCTTATTGGCCTCGGTGTTGGAGCGGGTCTTGTGCACGAAGGCCAGCGGGGCATCGCCCAAGTCGTGGGCCCACTTTTCTGCCACCTTTACGCGGCCGGCATCCGGGGAGACCACGGTGATGTTATCGGTGGCGTACTTGGACTTGATGTAATCGGTCAGGATGGGCTGAGCGTGCATGTGATCGACCGGGCCATCGAAGAAGCCCTGGATCTGATCGGTGTGCAGGTCCACGGACACGATGCGGTCCGCGCCAGCAGCCTGCAGAAGGTCTGCCACCAGGCGGGCGGAAATCGGTTCGCGGCCCAGGTGCTTCTTATCCTGGCGTGCATATGGGTAGAAGGGCAGGATGGCGGTGATGCGCTTAGCGGAGCCGCGCTTGAGAGCATCGATCATGATGAGCTGCTCCATTAGCCACTTGTTGAGCGGCTGGGTGTGAGACTGCATTACGAAGCAGTCGGCGCCGCGCACGGACTCTTCAAAACGGATGAAGATTTCGCCGTTGGCGAAGTCGCGGGCGGTGGTAGGAACCAGATCAGTCTTGAGCTCCTTAGCCACAGCCTCCGCCAACTCTGGGTGTGCACGCCCAGAGAAGAGCTTCATGTTCTTGCTGCTACCAGTTACCTTGCCAGTCATGGGAGAATGTGCCCCTTACTTTTCGTAGTCCTGCGCACGGGCTGCGGCCTCAGCCGCGGGAGTACCCGGACGCTTCTTTTGAACCCAGCCCTCGATGTTGCGCTGTTTGCCACCGGAGACTGCGAGTGCTCCCGCAGGAACATCGTCTTTAATTACTGTACCCGCACCGGAGTATGCGCCATCACCGACATTGACCGGAGCGATAAACATTGTGTCCGAACCGGTGCGCACGTGGCTGCCGATGGTGGTGTGGTGCTTGTTTACGCCGTCGTAGTTGACGAAGACCGAGGAGGCACCGATATTGGATTGCTCGCCCACGGTGGCATCGCCGATATAGGTCAGGTGCGGAACCTTGGAGCCGCGGCCAATCTGGGTGTTCTTTGCCTCTACGAAGCCGCCGAGCTTTCCGTCCTCTCCCACCACGGTCTTCGGGCGGATATAGGTAAACGGGCCGACCTTAGCGTTGGTGCCAATGACGGAATCGCTGCCATGGGTGCGCACGACAGAAGCGCCCTCGCCCACCTGCATATTGGTCAAGGTGGTGTCGGGGCCAATCTCGGCGTTATCGGCGATGCTGGTAGCGCCCCACAGCTGGGTGCCCGGGTGAATAATGACATCGGAGCCCACGGTGACGTTGACGCCAATCCAGGTGGTCTCCGGATCCACGATGGTGGCGCCGCCGCGCATCGCCTTTTCTACCATGCGGCGGTTGAGCTCACGGCCGGCAGAGGCGAGCTGCACGCGGTCATTGACGCCCGCGAGTTCGGCCGGATCCGCTGCTACGTGCGCGCCGACGCCGTGTCCTGCGGTGCGGGCAATCTCGAGCACATCGGTGATATACAGCTCGCCTTGGGCGTTATTGGAGTCGAGCTTCTGGAGGGCGTCGGCAAGCACGCGCCCATCAAAGGCAAAGACGCCGGAGTTGACCTCATCGACCTGGCGCTGCTCTTCGGTGGCATCCTTTTGCTCCACGATGGCAGACACACTGCCGTCCGCAGCGCGAATGATGCGGCCGTAACCGGTCGGGTCATCGAGGCGCATCGAGAGCACAGTGACCGCGTTGCCCTGCTCGGTGTGGGTGGCGCGCAGGCCCTCGATGGTCTCTGGGGTAAGCAGCGGGACATCGCCGTTGGTAACGATGATGGTGCCGTCGAAGTCCGGAAGCGGCTCCAAGCCGCAGGCCACGGCATGACCGGTGCCCAGCTGCTCCTCCTGTACCGCCTGCAGTACCTCGCAGTCCAGCTCCTGGGCGATGGCATCCACGGCGGGGGAGACCTGATCGCGCTGGTGGCCCACCACCGTCACGATGCGCTCCGGGTTGATCCCGGCCGCAGCATGCAGAGCGTGGCCGAGCAAAGTGCGCCCGCCAATCTCATGCAAGGTCTTCTGCTTAGTGGACTTCATGCGGGTGCCGGCGCCAGCCGCAAGGACGACGACAGCACACGAGGTTGTTGCTACCACGGGTTATTGAACTCCTGGGGGTCGAGTCTGATTCTTATCCGGACTACATCCTATAGCCCAAGTGCGATTTATGTGTGAGAAACCTCTTTCAGGCCGCGGGCGCGCCACACGCCGAGGAAACCAATGAGGGCAAGGAAGAGCAGCGCCGCCTCAGGTCCGGCCAGCGCCACCACGGAGGAAATGCCACCGACGATAAGCAAGATAATGCCCATCATCGTATTGGCTGCACCCACATACTGGGTGCGCTTATCGCCGCCGGCCATGTCTACCACGTAGGTCTTTCGCGCCACGCGAATGGCCGTATGCGCCAAGTTCACGGCGAAAAAGCCAATCGGCATGACCCAGGCATTGACCGCATCCGGTGCCCAGTGCGAGCTGGCGACCAAAAGCACCAGCACGACGGAAGCTACGGCCGCGCCCACGGCCATGGTGTTCTTGGAGGACTTATCCGAATACACCCCGGAGATACGCCCGCCCACCAGGGAGGCTAGGCCGGAAGCAAGCACGAATCCGTAGAGCCCGGAAAGGTTGCTGCTGAGCAGCACAATAAAGGAGGTCGATAGCGCCGAAACGAGCAGGAGCGCGCGGACGATGACGAAGTTGCGAAATTGGCCGTCGCTGGTAAAAAGCTGCCAGGTATCTTGCCACCAGCGCTTATCGATGCCCCCTTCGGCTTCCTCTGGCACCGGCTCATCCACGTGCGAAAAGACCCACGCGGCAATGGCCCAGGTGGCCGCACCAATGGCGAGGACCGTACCCATCATGGGAATGCTGAGCTCACCCAAAAAGTAGAGGATAATGCCGGTAAGCAAGGTAGCGCCGCCACCAAGGGCTGCCGCGCTACCGGTCACCCGGCCGCGTGCACCCTTAGAAATGGTGCGCGCCTGCACGTCCTTGCCCGCAATCGAGCACAGCGCGCGGAAGAGGGAAAGCGACGCCAAGGCCACCAGCACCACCACACCCAATACCGCACCGCGGGTAAAAAATGCCGCGAGCGCGATGACCGCGGCGGATACCGCTTGTCCCAGCGAACCGATAATCCACAGGCGCTTGCGGGCCCTATAGGTAGTCACCCACGGGGTCAGCGCCGCCTGCGGCAGCATCGAACCGGACTCGCGGATAGGGGTGAGCAGACCGGTAAAGAAGGCAGGCACTCCGGCCGCACTAAAGAGCGCGGGCAGCACCGTCTTGGCAGCAACAATCTGATCGCCCAAATTTTGCAGGCCATTGGACCAGATGAAATACCGGGCGTTGGATTTAGACATGAGAAATGCGATCTTTCAGAGAAACGAGTTGGTTAAATAAGAGCCATGCTGACACGCCGGAGAGTAAAACACGGCCGCAGTCACGCCGAAATTCTACCCGCGCGGCAGGAGGCCTAAGAATCATGCACGATGTCGATCCCCTCATCAATTCGCTGTACCAAGCCTTCGATCTTCTCGGCGTGGTCTTGAACGGCATCATTGGCGGCACCCTTGCCCGCCGCCGTGAATTCGACATCGTGGGCTTCGTGTTCCTCGCCCTCTTTTCTGGGCTGGCCGGTGGCATGATCCGTGACATGCTCATCGGGGATGGAGCAGCGGCAGCGATCTCAGACCCGTGGTACCTCGGCCTTGCTTGCTGCGGTGCACTCATCGCATTCCTCATCGATCTCAAGGGCAAGGCGTGGGAGCTATTCCGCGAACATGGCGACGCCATCATTCTCGGCGTGTGGTCCACCACCGGCTGCGTTAAAGCGCTCACCCACGGCATGCCACTTATACCCTGTGTCTTTCTGGGTGTGCTCACCGCAGTGGGCGGAGGAATGGTCCGCGATATTGCCTCCGGGGAAATCCCGTCCATCTTTGGCGGCAGCCCCCTGTATGCCGTGCCCTCTATCCTCACCGGCATCGTCATGGTTACCTTTGCCGATTACGGACAGTTTGCACTCGGCATGGTGGTCGCGCCGATCGTCGGCAGTGGCATGGCCATCGTGTCCTATTGGCGCGGTTGGGTCCTGCCCCGCGCCGGTGTAGCCCCCGTTAACTACACCGCCGCCCAAGTGGCGGCGATTGCGAAGAAAGCCGAGCTCAAAGGCTTTCGCCGCGGCAGGAAGAAAAACTAAAAAAGCTTCCCCACCAGGACTCGAACCTAGAATGACGGTACCAAAAACCGTAGTGTTGCCGATTACACCATGGGGAAACACAGCAAAAGCTGTAGGCATAGCGTACCTGACGCCCCCGGGTAAATCACAAATTGCGGGGCAAAGGATAGGGTAGAGGGCATGGCTCGACAAAGGATGACCGGCCGGGAACGCCGCGAACAACTCATTTCCATCGGACGCGCTGCATTCGCGGAACTAGGCTTTGAAGGAACCAGCGTCGAAGAGATCGCGGCACGCGCCGGGGTATCCAAACCCGTTGTCTATGAGCACTTCGGGGGCAAGGAAGGCCTCTACGCGGTGGTCGTTGACCGCGAGATGCTGGCCCTGGAAAAGGTCATTACTGATTCCTTGGAGACCGGCAGCTGGCGCGAGCGCATCGAGCAGGCTGTCATGGCCATTTTGACCTATGTCGAGGAAGAAACTGATGGCTTTCTCATCCTGGTGCGCGATGCCAAGCCCGGTGACGAGCGCAGCTTCTCCACGTTGTTGAATTCCGCGGTGGGCCAGGTTTCCTATATCCTGCGAGAAGCGTTCGAGCACCGCGGCATTGACCCGGATTTGGCGGATATTTACGGCCAAGCGCTGGTGGGAATGGTATCGACCACCGCGCAATGGTGGCTGGATGAGCGCAATCCGGACAAGGAAGTCGTCGCCACGCATATTGTCAATCTATGCTGGAATGGTTTGTCCGGTATGGAAGTAAAGCCCAAGCTAGGAGGCAAATAATTGGCGACCCCAATGCTGGCCGGCCTGCTCAAGGTAGCGGCCTCGGATCCCAAGCTCAAGGGCATGATTTCTCATGTGGGCGAAGACCTCCACATCACGGGCTTGGATCAGTCCCGGCCGTGGGCCTTGGGTACCTTGGCGCATCACGCCCCAGTGCTCGTGGTCACCGCTACGAGCCGCGAGGCCGAGGATCTCACGGCGGAGCTTACGGCGATGCTGGGGGAGAAGGTGGCCATGTTCCCCGCCTGGGAGACCTTGCCGCACGAGCGCCTGAGCCCCGGTGTAGACATCATCGGCCGCCGCGCTGAAGTTCTGCACAATCTCGATAGCCTGCAGGTCATCGTCACCGCCGCTCGCGGCCTGTCCCAGCCCATCCTGCAGGAGGTGGAGGGCCGCGCTCCCGTCCACCTCGAAGAAGATCATGAATATGACTTTGATGAGGTAGTCCGCGAGCTCGAGTTCCGCGCCTATAAGCACGTAGACATGGTGGCTAAGCGCGGCGAGTACGCTACGCGCGGCGGCATCATCGATATTTTCCCCACCACGCTGGATTATCCGGTCCGCGTGGAGTTTTGGGGCGATGAGATTACCGATATCCGCCAATTCTCCGTAGCTGACCAGCGCACCATTCCGGAAATCGAGGTGGGCCGCGTAGACATTTTCCCGGCCCGCGAGCTGCCTATTACGGATGCCATTGCCAAGCGCGCGGCCGATCTCGCCGTCAAGCACCCCGGCAATCCCGCCTTGGTGGAGCTATTGACCAAGGTAAGCGAACACATTCCGGCCGAAGGTATGGAAGCGCTCCTGCCCGCGCTTTCCGACGCCCCCATGATCACCCTCCCCGAATTCCTGCGCCCCACCACCCACGTGGTGATGGTCGGCCCGGAAAAGATTCGCCGCCGAGTGGCGGATCTAGAAAAGACCGATGCGGAATTCCTCGCCGCCGGTTGGGAAGCCGCGGCCATGGGCGCCGATGGCCCGCTGGCTACCGAAGGACTCGATACCGAGGCATCCAGCTACCGCTCCTATGAGTCGCTCGAGGTCTCCATCAGCGAGTCCGGCTTGCCTTTGTGGACTTTCTCCCCACCGGGAATGCTCGCCGCCCCAGAAGAGGAGACCCTCCCGCTCGAATTCGAACCAGGGCCCACCCCGCGCGGCAACATCGAAGAAATCGACGCCATGATGGCCCAGCTCCTCGCGCACACCAACGCCGGCGGCCGGGCAGCCTTCATCGCGCCGGCGCAAGGCGCCATCAAGCGTATGGTGGATCGCTTTGCAGAAAAGGGCATCCGCACCAAGGTAGCCACCCCTGGCTGGGAACCCACCGCCGGTGAAGTCACCCTCTACCAAGCACTAAGCCACGCCGGCCTGGTATTTCCCAAGGTGAAAAAGCCTAAGGATGCCGAAGCCCTCCCGCTGGTCGTTGTGACCGAGACGGATCTGACCGGTAACCGCGTTGGCGATATCGCCGAAGCGAAGCGCCGGCCCGCCAAACGCCGCAATAAGGTTGACCCGCTCGCCCTCAAGCAGGGCGATTTTGTGGTGCACGAGACTCACGGCATCGGCAAGTTCCTCAAGATGGCCGAGCGCACCATCCAGTCCGGCGATGAAACCAGCCGCCGCGAATACATCGTGCTCGAGTACGCGCCCTCCAAGCGTGGTCAGCCCGCCGATCAGCTCTGGGTTCCCATGGACTCGCTGGATCTGCTCAGCAAGTACACCGGTGGCGAATCGCCTCACCTGTCCAAGATGGGCGGTTCCGACTGGAAGAACACCAAGAAGAAGGCGCGCGCGGCCGTGCGCGAAATCGCCGGCGAGCTGGTTGAGCTCTACGCCAAGCGCCAGGCCGCGCCGGGGCACCAATTCTCCCCGGATAATCCGTGGCAGGCGGAGATGGAGGATAATTTCCCCTTCGTCGAAACCGAAGACCAGATGCTGGCTATCGACGCCGTCAAGCACGATATGGAGTCCACGGTGCCGATGGATCGCGTCGTCGTCGGCGATGTGGGTTACGGCAAGACCGAGGTGGCCATCCGGGCCGCCTTCAAGGCCGTGCAGGACGGCATGCAGGTGGCCGTCCTCGTGCCCACCACGCTGCTGGCGCAGCAGCATTTTGATACCTTCAGCGAGCGTATGACAGGCTTCCCCGTCAAGATTGAGGTGCTTTCGCGCTTTACCTCAAAGAAGGAAGCGAAGGACATCTTCAAGGGCCTAGCCGATGGCAGCGTCGATATCGTCGTCGGCACCCACCGCCTCCTCCAGACCGGTGTGCACTGGAAGAACCTCGGCCTCATCGTCGTGGACGAGGAGCAGCGCTTTGGCGTGGAGCACAAGGAACACATCAAGGCGCTCAAGGCCAGCGTGGATGTGCTCACCATGTCCGCAACACCTATCCCGCGCACCTTGGAGATGTCCATGGCTGGCATCCGCGAGATGTCCACCATCTTGACCCCGCCGGAAGACCGCCACCCGGTGCTGACCTACGTCGGCGCTTACGAGGACAAGCAGGTAGCCGCGGCCATCCGCCGCGAGCTGCTGCGCGATGGTCAGACCTTTTTCATCCACAACAAAGTCTCTGATATCGAAAAGAAGGCCCGCGAGCTGCGCGACCTGGTACCGGAGGCCCGCGTCGTCGTCGCGCATGGCCAGATGAACGAGGAGGTGCTCGAGCAGACCGTCCAGGGTTTCTGGGATCGCGAGTATGACGTATTGGTATGTACCACCATCGTGGAAACCGGCCTGGATATCGCTAATGCGAATACCCTCATTGTGGAAAACGCCCACCATATGGGCCTGTCCCAGCTGCACCAGCTGCGCGGGCGCGTGGGTCGCTCCCGCGAGCGCGGCTATGCCTACTTCCTGTACCCCAAGGGAGCTACGCTCACGGAAACCTCCTATGACCGCCTGGCAACTATCGCTCAAAACAATGACCTTGGTGCTGGCATGGCCGTAGCCATGAAGGACTTGGAGATGCGCGGTGCCGGTAACGTGCTCGGTGCCCAACAGTCCGGCCACATTGCCGGTGTGGGCTTCGATCTCTACGTGCGACTCGTTGGCGAGGCGGTGGAGACCTTCAAATCGCTCGCCCGCGGCGAGGCCCCCACCGTTACCGATGAAGGCCCGAAGGAAATCCGCATCGATCTCCCCGTGGACGCGCATATTCCGGAAGGCTATATCGACTCCGAGCGCCTGCGCCTGGAGGTCTATCGCAAGCTTGCGGCTTCGCAGAATGACGATGATCTCAAGGCCGTCATCGAGGAAATGGAAGACCGCTTTGGCCCACTGCCGCAGGAGGTGCTACGCCTGCTTTCCGTTGCTCGGCTGCGCCACCAGGCGCGCCGCGCCGGCATTTCCGATATCACCGTGCAGGGCACCCGCGTCAAGTTCCACCCAGTGGAGCTGCCGGATTCCAAGCAGGTGCGTCTCAAGCGCCTATATCCGGGCTCCAGCTTCCGCGCGGCCGCGAAGGCAATCAACGTTCCGTTCCCCAAGACGGGGCGCAATGTCACCTCGCCAAAGCTGCGCGATACCGAGCTCATTCAGTGGGCAGCGGACTTCCTAAGCGCGCTTTTCGACGTCGACCCCATCAACGTCAGCGGCGCCCAGCCCACCTCGAACGTGGTCAGCGTAGGGGAGTAGCTAGAGGGTGAGCCAGCCGGTGCTCAAGCCCCAAATGGCGGTGGCGGCACCGGCCAGGACAATGGCCACCACGCACCACTCGAAGGTATTGAAGATGCGTTCCTTCTTCCACAGCCGGGTGCCGACATACGGAATAAGTCCCGGCACTACGGCCAATGCGCCGAGTAGGACGTAGACGAGGTCGGCCGCATAAATCAGCCACAGGGAGTAGATAAACGCGAGCAAAGAAATGACCAAGTGCTTGCGATTTTCCTTGCGGCCTACCTCTGGTCCGGAAAGGTCGAACTTGATACCCGCCTGCGGGTGAGACAGCCCCTTGCCCCGCAGCGCCAAGAGCAAGAGGTACAGGGAAGAGAAGATATAGGGCAGCAAGTACATGATGGTTGCCAGCTGCACCATGGCGTTATAAGACGCCTCGTTGAGGTAAAAGACGATGATGAACAGCTGGATAGCCATCGTGGAAATCAGCTGCGCTACCCACGGCGCACCCGCCACGTTAATGGTGCCAATGCGGCGGGGAATGAGGCCGTCGATGGCCATCATCACGATGGGCTCGGCGCACAACATCTGCCAGGATACGTAGGCTCCTAGGACCGACAAGCACAGTCCAATAGACACCAGCGCGCCGCCCCAGGGGCCGATGACCTCGGTGAGCACGGATGCCATGGAATTATCTGGCAGCGCGGCCAGTTCTTCTTTGCTCATCACGCCAAAGCTCAAGGTAGACACGGAAACCAGCAGCGCCAGCACGGAGAAAAAACCGATGACGGTCGCGCGGCCGACGTCGGTGCGCTTAGAAGCCTGCTTGGAATAAACGGATGCGCCCTCCACGCCAATGAAGACCCACACGGTAAAGAGCATGATTCCCTGGACCTGTTCAAAGACGCTGGCCTCAGAAGCGCGTCCCCAGAAATCCAAGGTGAATTTATCCCAGCTGAACCCGAGGAACGCAATGAGCACCACAAAGGCCAGGATGGGCACAATCTTGGCAATCGTGGTGATGAGGTTCATGAACGCGGCCTGCTTGATACCGCGAGCAAGTACCGCAAAAATGCCCCAGGATAGGAGGGAGACGGCGATGGCGGAGGTCCAGTAATGGTCGGCGTCGAAAAGCGGCAGGTAATGGCCCAAGGTATTGAAAAAGAGGGTGGCATAGCCCACCTGTGCCATAACGGAGCCCAGCCAGTAGCCCCAGCCGGAGGTAAAACCAATAAAATCGCCGAGGCCGGCACGCACGTAGGAATAAACGCCAGAATCAAGGTGCGGCTTGCGGCGGGCCAGAATTTGAAAAACAAACGCCACAGACAGCATGCCGATGCCCGCTACCAGCCAGCCAATGAGCATCGCGCCTGGGCCGGCAACGGAGGCAATGTTTTGGGGCAGCGAGAAAATGCCCGCGCCCACGGTGGAACCGATGATCAGCGCGACGAGGGTCCACAACGTCACGGAGTGGGATTTATTCTGGCTGGAGGTCATTGGCCTAAAATACCTTGAATAGCCCCATAATGGGAACTCGGGCTAGACTTTGTGCACATGACTGTGCTGTTGCTCGATGAACGCTGGCCCACCATGATCCCCATGCAGGCGCACGGGAAGCTGCGTGGCCCCGTCCACTTCACGGGTGAGGTACCCGTGTCCGTACGGTGGAATTTTTCCGATCTGCTGGTAGGCGAGGACGCCACCGGCACCTTGGTAAGCACCGACGAACACGATCCGGAAACTCGCGCCCGCCTCGCTAGCGGCGAGCCTGTCATTCGCGCCGAATCCCTTGCGGATCCCATCATGCAGGCGCGCCAGACCATGGCCACGGCGCGGCGCATCGGGGAGTGGGAGCGCGAGCAAACCCATACCTCGCTCTTGCCCTATCTTGAGGAGGAGTCCGCCGAATTCGCCGCGGCCGTGCGCAACCGCGAACCGGAAAGCGAGATGCTCAAGGAATTGGGCGATGTCTTCCTCCAAGTACTCTTCCATGCGGAAATCTCCACCTTTTCGCTGGACGACGTCGCCCAGAGCTTCCTCATCAAAATGCGCGCCCGCGCCCCATACCTATTTGATGGCACCACGGAGATTGTCGACGTTGACACGCAAGAGAGGCTGTGGCGCGAAGGCAAGGGAATGTAGGATGGCTTCTCATGAAGAGGCTGCTGCAGATATTCGGGGGCTGCGGGGTGGCCGTAGCCGTGATCATCGCGCTGGTGGCATGGCTGTTGACGGGGCACGGCACTTCCCAAGAGCCCGTACCGGAGAACATTCCGCCCGTTGAAGGCAAAGAGGTCGCGCATATTGATGTCAATGCCCCCGGCCGCACCGCGGACAAGCTCACCTACTGGGCCTCTGACCTAGCTGAGCAGACTGGTATCCCACCGGCCGCCCTGCGCGCTTATGGCAACGCCGAACTCATCGCTCAACAAAAATGGCCGAATTGCCATCTGCGCTGGAATACCCTTGCCGGCTTGGGCTACGTGGAAACCCGCCATGGCACCTACAACGGCAATTGGTTTAAGCCCTCCAAGCTTGACGACGCCGGCTACCCCCAACCACCCATCAACGGCATCGCCCTCGACGGCCTGAACAATACGGCGCACACCCCAGATACCGATAATGGCGACATCGATGGGGACTCCGAATATGACCGCGCCGTCGGCCCGATGCAGTTTATACCGACCACATGGGAATCGGTGGGGGCTGATGCGAACGGCGATGGGAAGGCGGACCCCAACCAAATTGACGACGCCGCAGTCGGCGCCGCCGGACTTCTATGCTTTGGTGATAGAGATCTCTCTAACCCAGAACAGTGGGAGGAAGCAGTCCTAAATTACAACCAGTCCAGCGAGTATTTGCATAAAGTTGCACGTGCCGCCAATGCCTACTCGGTTCCGCAAAGTGCCAAGTAGTGTCACACAGCAGAGTTTTCTGCAACAATTGAGAACGTAGCTGGGCCGGCTGGTCCAGAGCGAACTTTTTTATGAGGAGTGAAAAACAGCATGGCTGATATCATCCACACTTTCGCCCGCGAAATTCTCGATTCCCGTGGCAACCCAACCGTCGAGGCTGAGGTCTTCCTCGACGACGGCGCGCGTGGCGTTGCCGGCGTTCCTTCCGGTGCTTCTACCGGTGTGCACGAGGCTCACGAGCTGCGCGATGGTGGCGAGCGCTACCAGGGTAAGGGTGTTCTGAAGGCTGTAGAGAACATCAACGAGAAGATTGCCGACGAAATTGCTGGTTTCGAAGCTGACGACCAGCGCCTCATTGACCAGGCACTGATTAAGCTGGACGGTACCGATAACAAGTCCGAGCTCGGCGCAAACGCCATCTTGGGCGTTTCCATCGCCGCAGCCAAGGCCGCTGCAGAGTCCGCTGCACTGCCTCTGTACCGCTACATCGGCGGCCCGAATGCTCACGTACTGCCAGTGCCGATGATGAACATCCTCAACGGCGGCGCACACGCTGACTCCGGCGTTGACGTCCAGGAATTCATGATCGCTCCGATTGGTGCGGAGTCCTTCGCCGAGGCTCTTCGCATGGGCGCCGAGGTCTACCACGCATTGAAGGCAGTGCTGAAGGACAAGGGTCTGTCCACCGGTCTGGGCGACGAGGGCGGCTTCGCTCCGTCCGTTGACTCCACCAAGGCTGCTCTCGACGTCATCGTGGACGCCATCAAGAAGGCCGGCTTCGAGCCAGGCAAGGACGTAGCACTCGCACTCGACGTTGCTTCCTCCGAGTTCTTCAAGGACGGCAAGTACCACTTCGAGGGCGGCGAGCACACCGCTGAAGAAATGTCCAAGGTCTATGAGGGCCTCATCGACGAGTACCCGATCGTCTCCATCGAGGATCCGCTGCAGGAAGATGACTGGGATGGCTACACCGCCCTGACCGCCGCAATTGGCGAGAAGGTGCAGATCGTTGGCGATGACTTCTTCGTCACCAACCCTGCTCGTCTGCAGGAGGGCATTGAGAAGAAGGCTGCCAACGCCCTGTTGGTTAAGGTCAACCAGATCGGTACCCTGACCGAGACCTTCGATGCTGTCGAGCTGGCTCACCGCAATGGTTACCGCACCATGATGTCCCACCGCTCCGGTGAGACCGAGGACACCACCATTGCAGACCTGGCTGTTGCTCTGAACTGCGGCCAGATCAAGACTGGTGCACCGGCTCGTTCCGAGCGCGTAGCTAAGTACAACCAGCTGCTGCGCATCGAGCAGGAGCTTGGCGACGGCGCAGTTTACGCCGGCCGCTCCGCATTCCCGCGCTTTAAGGCTTAATCGCCTCCTTTCGTAGCGCCCTCGATTTGCCGCGGGGGCGCTTTCGCATGTCTAGGTATTGTTGCCAGGTTTGCTTCCGATTCATGGTTCGCGGTGCCAAAGGACCCTCCGCTCGGTCAATTTCGAAGGTGCCGTCCGAAAAGAGCCAGGCAACGTCCCCAGTGATGGGATCCATGATGTAGCGTGCCCTACCATCGGTCTTTACGTTGTGGTGGTGTTGACAGAGAGTGACAAGATTATCGACGCTCGTCGGTCCGCCGTCGGCATACTCCACTCGATGATCAAGCTGGCAGTAATGCGCCGGCATGGAACACCCCGGCCAACGGCACGTGGCATCGCGTCCGTGGACCCATGTCCTGATTTGTTCGGTGGGGACGTAGGATGATGTTTCTTCTGGGCACAGCTCGCGAGTCATCGAGTAAGTGCTTAAGTGTTCTGTAAGAACGCACCATCCCGCCGACGGGATATATACCCGAGAAGCATCATCACCCGCTGCATAGGTATTGATAACTACTTTTGTCTGGGTGCGATTAAAGATCAGCGCCTCCAAAGCCTCTGGCTTAGTGATGTTCTTCTTTCGCGCTGCTTTATCGATGTGCCGTGAAATAGCACTGGCGGTAGCCTTATCCGTCTTCAGGGTGATGGTGGCTTGGCCTTTGGAATAAGAAATGGAAACGGAGCGCTCGATTTCCTTTTCAATATCTGGCTTGAGAATGCCATCGATGTAGTCGCGCAAGAATCTACGGATTTCAGATTCCGTGGGTACATGCTGAGCAGGTTCCTTCGGGGTGAGAAAGTCTGCAAGGGCGGCATCGACTAGTTGGATGCCCTCGGCGTCGTCGCCAAGCGGGGCAAGCTCGGCATCAATAATGTGCAGTCGCGGGAGGTCAAGAATCCAATGTTCGGTCTGCACCGCCGTGGTTAACGGCAACTCACGCATGCGCAGGTGAGAGCGCAGTGCGGATAAAACGCGCCAGTAGCTCAAGCCCACCCGCTTAGCTAAAGCAGCGGTAGTGCATTCGACATCGTCTTCTAATCCCGGAAGTACGGATTGGTATAGCTGCCAGGATTGAATGCGTTGGAGCATGCCCAAAACGCAAACCGTATCGTCGAGGTTATTGGTAGAAAAATAAGCTTTCTTTGGTGGTGCGTCGCTGGCTGTCACGGAAAGTTCCCCCTCTGGAATAAATCGCACACCCAATCGAATTTCTGCCCTTAGTATAAGCCGCCCTGCTGGCTTGCGCAAGCCCCGAAACGAAAAATTGTGCGAAACTCCGGGAGAGGTTTAGTAGCTGAAAATTTTGTCAGCCACTGCTTCGAGTTCCTTATCGTCATACTTGTCACCGCAGGTGGCGAGGGAACCCACGCCAGCCATGTACATGGTAAAAAGCTTATCTGGAAGGGGAGAAGCCGCTGACATTTCAAGCTTTTCGTAGACGGGAGCGTATTTCCTGTCAAACTCCTCAAGGTTAGGGACGAGTTCTTCAAATGCGCTGTCGCCATGGGTTAGCAAATACTTGGCGTCGTCCAGGATTTGCTCATTCTCGCAGGCAACAGCTCCAGCCTTTTCAGCGTCGTGGCATTGACCTCGTAGCTTGTAGGGCCGTCGTCCTCTTCGGAAGCCCCAGCGCCGAACACGTCTAGGTAAAAGTCCGGGATAGTGCCGTGTTCTTTTATATGGTAAATGAAGCCGCTTTTGGTATTGAGGTCGTGTTTTCTGCTTGTGGTGCTGGGGGTTTCGCTGCTGGTAGGGATTTCGCTAGTGGGGGATTCCGCTTCGCTGGTGGCTTCTTCTTTGTGGTCGGTCGAGCTGCACCCGGTAAGTAGGGTGCCTACGGCGGCTAGGAGGAGGAGACGCTTGAGTGGCATTACTATTCCTTAGACAGGGAATACGGTTCGAAACTCTAGCTGGAATGGATCGCCTCAGCGACCTGTTCCAGTTCCTCATCGCTGAATTCATCACCGCAAGACATCACTGCACCGAGTGAGGACATCGCTGCAGCCATGATCTTGTCATTGTCTGGTGCGTCATCGGGGATGTCTAGCGCTTCAAAAACATCACGGTATTTGTCATTAGAGCCGTCGACCGACGACATAACTGCTTCCCCAAATTTGTCGGTGTTTCCTCGGAAATATTCCTTCGAGATGTCGAGCAATTCATCATTCTCGCAGGTAGCTTCGCCGGCCTTCTTAACGGAGTCCGCGTTGGTTTCAAAGGTCTCGGGCTGATCGTCTCCCTCGAGTTGGTCAACATCGTGGTTGATGTAATCATCCGGCAGGGTCTTATACTCCTTGAGGTAGTCGGCCATGCCGTCTTTAGTGTTTAGGTCGTAGCCGTCACCGTAGACGGGATATTCGCCGTCTTGGGCGGAGGGGCTGCAGCTGGCGAGGAATAGGGTTGCGGTGAGAACGGGGAGGATGCGCTTGAGGGACATGAAACTTCCTTCCTGGGAGGGAGAATTTCTTTTAGTGTATCCAAATTGCGCGTGCCACGTCCCTGTTACAGGAGTGACGACGCTAGGATTAAAGACCTATGGCACGCGAAAAGAAGACGCAGCGAAACCGGAGCCGCACTAGGGTTCCGGTGGCCTCGCGTGCTGCGGATATCCGCAAAGCTCAGCGTGCACAACTGAAGCAGAAACAGAAGCCGGACCGGATGAGTATTGCCGGAGTAGGCGTAATCGTTGCCATCGTGCTGGTGGTTTTGTTTGCTATCGCTATTCCGCTGCGCAATTACTACCATGGCCGGTCCGAAATTGCCCGCCTCAATGAGTCAATCGCCGCCAAGCAGGATGAGAAGGCTGCTTTGCTGGAGAAGATTGATAGATATAAGTCCGATGAGTACATCAAGCAGGAGGCGCGGCGCCGATTCGGGGTCGTCGATGAGGGCGAGACCGCCTACCGCATCATTGACCCGCAGATTAAGCCGGATGACCAGCTCACCACTGATGGTCAGAAGGAAGAAGATTCCCGCGAATGGTACGAAGTTTTGTGGGACTCCGTAGCCGAGCCGCCTGAGGAAGAAGCTTCGTCTGAGCAGGTAAATCATCTTCCGATTGAGCCGGCGCCGGAAGAGAACCCAGATGTGCGATAATTGTCCGCATGACCGTCACTGATGCAGATATCGCTGTAGTAACTGAGCAATTGGGCCGCACTCCGCGCGGGGTCCTTGAGGTTTCCTATCGCACGCCGGATGGGCAGCCCGCGGTAATTAAGACGGCGCCCAAGCTTGCCGACGGCACCCCATTCCCCACCCTGTACTACCTCACCGACCCACGGCTTACGGCCGAAGCTTCACGTTTGGAGGTCGCCCACGTGATGAAGTGGATGGAAGCCCGCTTGGGTGAGGACAAGGAATTGGCTGCCGACTATCAGCGTGCCCACGAATACTTTTTGGCCAAGCGCAATGATATTGAAGACCTTGGCACCGACTTCTCCGGTGGCGGGATGCCCAATCGTGTCAAATGTCTGCATGTGCTCATCGCATACGCGCTTGCGGAGGGCCCCCAGCATTTCCGGTTGGGAACTGAGGCGGTGGCCATGGCCGCTGACCACGGCAAGCTTCGAGGCTCTGCCATCCCGCAAGATTGGCCCAGCGTAGAGGAACTGGGGATTGACCTGGCCCAGTTCGATTTCTCTAACGCGGAATAGGAGGGCTGCTATGACTCGCGTTGCTGCGATTGATTGCGGTACCAATTCGATTCGCTTGCTCATCTCTGAAATTCAGGATGACGGCAAGGTCCGCGATATTACCCGCACCATGGAAATCATCCGCCTGGGAGAAGGAGTCGATGCCACTGGCGAAATCGCCCCTGCGGCCCTAGACCGCGCCCGCGTGGCCTTGGAAGGCTACGTACGCCAGATGAAGTTTGAGAAGGTCACCCGCGTGCGGATGGTCGCTACCTCCGCTACTCGCGATGCCAAGAACCAACAGGAATTCTTCGACATGACCGCTGAGTTGCTCGGCCAAATTCAGCCTGGCGCACAGGCCGAGGTCGTCTCGGGCGAGGAAGAGGCTCTGTTGTCCTTTAATGGTGCCGTGGCCGATGTGGAGCCAGACCGCGGGCCATTCTGTGTCATCGATCTGGGCGGCGGTTCGACCGAGTTCGTCGTAGGCACGGCCGATGGCGATATCTTGGGCACCCACTCGGCTCGCATGGGGTGCGTCAGGCTAACCGAGCGCATTATGCGAACAGATCCGCCTACCGAGTCGGAGATTGAGATCGCTTCCGAGTACGTCGGCGAGCGCACGGCAGAAGTGGAGAAGATAGTACCTATTTCTAAGGCCCGTACCATCGTCGGCTGCGCAGGCACTTTCACCACTCTTTCTGCCTTGGCTCAGGGCCTTGAGCGCTACGACGCCGATGCCATTCACGGGTCTGAGCTCCGCTTCGACGCCCTGCGCGTGCTTTTGCAGCAGCTAATTAGCCTGCCTTCCGACGTCCGCGCCCTCAACCCCGTTATTCACCCCGGCCGTGCCGACGTCATTGGCGGTGGGGCGGTAGCCGTCGAAGGCATCATGCAGCTTATCGAGCGCAATTGCGATGCGCGCAGCTTTTTCATCAGTGAAAAGGACATTCTCGACGGTATTATCGCTGGTCTGGCTGCGGAGGGTACCCCTCGTTAACTCCTGCAGGGTGAGGTGACCTAAAATATTCCTTGCCCTTGCCCCCATAGCCCAATCGGCAGAGGCAGTCGACTTAAAATCGATTCAGTGTGGGTTCGAGTCCCACTGGGGGCACCATGTGAAGTCTCGAGACATCGTTCCGGTCGGTGTCTCGAGATTTTTCTGTTCATCAGGTCTCCACAGACTTTGTGGGGAAGTTGCACACAAAACTTCTAGCTAAATGGAAAGAATGTGGAACTTTATGGGGTGGTGTCTCGTTGAATGGGGTGAGATAGCTAATTTGCACCTCTCTTAGAAAGGACAACCGTGCGTTCAAGCAATCCGGTAATGAGTTCTCTGACCGAAAATAGTAGCCGCCAAAATTCTGGTTATGAGGATGTATCTACTCGTCCCATGACCGTGGATGACGTAGTGACCAAGACGGGCATTACCCTCGGCGTTATCATCGTCGCCGCAGTCATCAACTTCGCCCTGGGAATGCTAGTAAGCCCAGGTATCGCCATGGCCTTGACCCTGGTCGGTGGTATCGGTGGCTTCATTACCGTGCTCGTTGCCTCTTTTGGCAAGAAGTGGGGTTCTGCTGCAGTCACCCTGATTTATGCCGTATTTGAAGGCCTATTTGTCGGTGGATTCTCCTTGATGTTCGCCAACGTCAACTTCCAGGGCGAAGGCGGCATGGCCATCATTGGCCAAGCGATTGTCGGCACTATTGGTGTATTCATTGGCATGCTGATTGTGTACAAGACGGGCGCAGTGAAGGTGACTCCGAAGTTCACCAAGATCCTTTTCGGCTTGATTGCTGGCGTTGCTGTCATGGCTCTTGTTAACTTCTTGGGCGCGATTTTCTTTGACTTCAACCCACTGCGTGATGGCGGCCCGATTGCCATCATCTTCTCGCTCGTCTGCATCGTTCTTGGTGCTCTGTCCTTCCTGACTGACTTTGATCAGGCTGACCGCATGATCCGTGCCGGTGCTCCCTCTAAGAACGCTTGGGGCGTGGCTCTCGGCCTCGCAGTTACCTTGGTCTGGCTCTACACTGAGATTCTCCGTCTGCTGAGCTATTTTCAGCGAGACTAACTGACCCTTTGTATTGGCCCGCACTTCGGTGCGGGCCTTTTTTGTTGCCGAGAATCGCTTACAAACGTGTAATTTCTGGGGTAGTACTGGGGGATAAAGTGCGGGTTTAACCTTCATTTGGTCTACAAAACCACTCACAGGGGTGATGCAGCTAATGAGCAGGAAACTTCGCCTTTTGGACGTTATGGATGTGACATATGGGGCAAATAATTTTGTTAAATTGCCGTTAACCTTTGCGGTTGCATAGAAAATTCTTGGGGCCTCATGCATGCTGTGTACCGGAACGGGAAGTATGAAGTGAAAAGTTCTCTGTTTCACTATTCTTGTTCCTCTCGTCAGGAAGTGAGTGCGCGAAGGATTGTTGTGAAGCGTCAGGTCACCGTAGCAACGTTGATGGTCAGCTGCACCGTTATGCTGAGCAGTTGCGTTGCGGACATCGGTACGAGGAGCGCGTCAGAGGAAACCACCAAGGCGGACGAGGCTGGCGGCATTAGTTCGACCGACGGCGCAGGGGGAACCAACGGGGACGCGGGGGATGATGCGGACGACAATCAGGGGGAAACGGCACACACCAATGGCGGGGAGAATGCGGGCGGCGCCGGCCAACCGGGGGAGGCCGGCGCCACGGGGTCGGGAGACACTTCCGGCGTCCTACCGCCACTGGGTGAATTCGATCCGGCAGACCCGAGCTTCGAGCTTTTTGATCCGTGTACGGAGATTCCCAAAGGAACCTTGCAAGAAATCGGGGCCGGAGAACTGGAAGGGGACACTATTCGAGAAACTGGCTTATCTCTCTGTACGTTTGCACTTGAGGGAAGCGACGAGTTTCCGGGAATAATTGGGTTTTCGAGTTCGAAAAGAACTCCTACGGCTAACCAATTGTTAGAACTCGAAAATTCTCAATTAGAAGTTGAAACGAGTCCCGTCGAATTTGTCGAGGATGAGCTCTTTGAGGACATGTTCTGCACGGCTGGTGTTCAAACAAGACGAGGCTACGTAACTGTAAGTCATTCTGGCAGGAGCTTTGATAGCAATTTCCAAGAGAAATGTTTCGAAGCCGAGAAAATATTACTTCAACTATCTTAGTTATTAAATCGGGGGAAAGAGTGAAAGTCCGTACGGAAAGTATTTTATCTGCAGCGTTAAAAACCTCGACAATGCGACGAGAAATGGATTCATTGGCAGCCCAAACAAGATCTCCATTGAATTCCGGCTTTTCGTCGGTAGTAGGAATTGATCATGTGGGTTCAGTGCATCAGAGAGTGCTTGAAACTGATCCTGGCTCGGCTAGCAACTCTATAAGAGCATTTACTGATCAACTCGAGTGGTTGGACGACAGTCTAGGGCGGGAGGCTCGAGGATTTCAGGCGCAGGAGGACGCGAATAGTCGGGGAATGGAGATCGCGGATGCCGGTGGGGATATCGGCATTGAGTCAATGCCGATTATGAACCAGCCGGAGCCGGGGTACAGCCCATTTGGGTTTTCCATGCCGGTGGTGAATGTCGGTACGGACATTGTGAAGCTGGCTACGGACCTCATGTCGACGCAGATATGGAATGTGTCGGAGGCGAATGCACGGTGGAGCTCGTTGGCGTCGGAAGTTGACGATATCGTTAGCGGGTTACAGGAAGCAGCCGGGTCTTTGGAAGGCGAGAACGACAGCGAAGCCACGTCGAGGGCGGCGGCAAAGATTCGGGAAGTGGCGGCGTCGGGAAGCCACTTTGTGGCAAATGCCAAGGTAATGGGGGAGAAGCTGACCGGATTCCACGCCAAGTTGATGGGCATGCAGCCGACTGCGATGGCCATGGCGATGGAAGTGATGGCCATTCCAGAACCGGTTGAGCGCGAAATTGCGGAAAAGGCCGCATTGGCCGCGTTGCAACCTGACCTGCAGCGCTTCGCGGTAGAGGCAATGCCGTACCAGCACGCTTTGATGGAACAATCGCCGGCGTCGGGAGGCGGCGGTGTCGACGCAGGCCTCGCTGGCGTTGACGGTGACGGGCAGCGCTACACCACCGATGCCGTGGTATGGCCAAAGAAGATTGCGGAAGCGATAGCGCGAGGTGATTTGGGGCCGGGGAACTTCGACGTCGTCAATGGCAATGTGGACGGGCTAGAAGCAGTGGGGATGAGCCCACAAGAAATTAATGATTTTCACCAGCAGATGCATACTAGCGGCAGGAATGCGCTGGAAAAGCTTGGCCTGGGAGACCAGGTAGCCATCGACGGAAATGAAGTGTCCACCCAAGGCGCATCCATGCCGGGTGTAACTGCGCCTAACGGGGCGATAGGGCAGGTTCCTGGTGGTACAGCGCACCCGGTTGCCGCAGGAGCACATGCAGGCGCGCTTAATAACAGCGGTGCGATATCGCCGACAGCTACAGCGCAGTCCCCCAATACTGGGATGGCGCCGATGATGGCAGCCGGACGGCCCGGGGATGCAGGCCGAGGCGTACTCGGCGGTCAGTCGCCACGAGGCGGAATTGGATCCGCCGCAGGAAATGTAAGTGGCAGCGCCGATATTGCGCGTGCCGGAAGAGGAGCGCAGTCGGGCCACCACTTTGGACGAGG
>ERZ1029886.80-NODE-80-length-24356-cov-12.026007_pt1 | contig 24356 bp, 24 predicted proteins | sample MGYA00519232_ERZ1029886 | MGnify/ENA primary metagenome ERZ1029886 (study PRJEB33666, sample SAMEA4610932) | skin metagenome | biome: Human-associated habitat; feature: Malodor aspect; material: skin | place: Philippines | collected 2015-08 ... | reverse complement strand
TCAACTCTTACAAGTGAATTTGGTTGGGAACCATATTTTGATGGTAATCGTGAATCATTATCAGATGAAGAACGTGAAAACTTTGAAAATAGTTTAAATACTTCATATGGTATGAGTGAATTAAAAGAACAATATCCAAATCTTGAATTAGAGTCATTTAATAATGGTGTTTTAAAAGTAAAAATTGGTGAATCGGATTCATCAAAAGATGCAGTTGATGAAGTTATTCATTATGCACCTGTTGAAGTGCCTTTTAAAACAGATGAAATTAAAACAAATGAGCTTAAAAAAGGTGAAACAAAAGTAGAATTTGAAGGACGCGTTGGTCTTAAAGATCCAGAAACAAATGAAATTCATGTTGAACCTAAAAATAAAGTTGTATTAGTTGGTACAATGGAAGATAGTTATTTAAATCCAATTCCAGGTAAAAAGTATTTATTACCAAGTGGAAGATCTGTTGTATTTGACGAAATTAATGGTCAGCTAGTGCCTGTTATGTCTGATGAGGATATGTTTAAAGATGATGTTAATGGTTATAAAATTGCACCGCCATATACATTCGAAGAACTTGGTCAAGAAACACCAAAATATGTAGAAGGTCGAGATACAGGTAAGTTATATGGTTTTGTAATGCTTTCAGATAAAGAAGCACCATTCGAAAGTTTAATTTTTGAAGCTAAAAGTGATAAAGGTGATTTTTCTAATTTAGATTTAACTGGTGATTTATATATTAATGGAGAAAAAGTTGATACAAGTGATGTGTTTACAAAAATTAATGATTCAAATGTATCTAAAGAATTAATTGAAGAAGGTTATAATGAAGATAAAGGTGATAATTACCGATCATATTTAAATACATTTACAACTCCACTATTAATAGATGAAACAAATTCATTTATTAAATCATCTGACAATAAATTAAATATTACAGGTGAAAGTGAATATATTAAACAATTGGGAGTTGCTGCTGGTAATGATTTTGGTAATGCTGGTGTAGATCAGCATACACAAACTGTTACTAGAAATGTAAATGCACAACCAGGTACAAATCCATCAATAACAACAATTAATCATGTTCCTGTTACGAATTGGAAAGAACGTATTGATAAATTACTTGAAAATGGCGAAATTAAATTATCAGATGTAGCTTTTAAATCTGATTATCCAACTGACACGTATTATCAAATAAAATTAACAAGTAATGATCCGACTCAAAAACCTGTAAATGAAGTATTAAATATTAATCTTGGTGATTATAAATCTGATGTATCATTAACATATCAAGATATTTTAGATATGGGCGATATTAAATTTAGTGAGTTTTTATATGATTATTTCCAAAAAGATCTTATGTCTTACATTAGAGATCAAGTATCTTCTAATGAAGATGTAGAAATTAATCAATATAAATCACTTGCAAGTATGGGTGGCGTTGAATCAACTGTCATTACATTACCATTTGCTGATGTTAAACTAGATGTTGATTTTATTGAATCTAAAACAACATCTGAAAAGATTCCATATGAAACAGAATATCAACTTAATTCTAATTTACCAGTAGGTACTGAGGATAGAGTTATCCAAGCTGGTCATGATGGAGTACGTACTATAAAATCACCGTCTTATATTCAATTTAAAGGTGATGTATATAGTTACTTTAAATATAAAGATGATGGATCAATGGATTTACAACAATTATTAAAAGATTATGTTAAAAATGAATATAATCAAGATGTTATTGGTGATTTTGTTAAATCTGGTGAAGGTTCAGATATTGTTTATACTGCACAACTTACTAAAGAAAATGAATCGTCAACTGATGTTCAAAATGAAATTATTGAATATGCACCTGTGGAAGTATCATTTACTACAGATGAACGTAAAAATCCTGACTTAGAACGTGGTAAAGAAAATGTTCTTTATGAAGGTCAAACTGGTCTTAAAGATCCACGTACAGGTGAAATTATTAAAGAAGCAAAAAATAGAGTTGTAGAAATTGGTACAGGTATTGTAGATGTGAAAACAGAAACATCAACTGTGGTTGTACCATTTGAAGAACGTGAAGTTCTTGATAAAACACTTAAACAAGGTGAACGTGTAATTGATGTAACTGGTAAAGATGGTTTAGATACAGTTATTACAAAAACACCAACTTTAAATGGTAAAGTAAATGGTGATAGTGAAGTAGATATTGAACATACAATCAAACCTGTTACACAAATCGTTCGTGTAGGTATTGGTGTAGAAGGTCAAAATAAAGTGATAGAAACTGTTCCAGTACCATTTGAAACTAGATATATTGATGATAAAACATTGATAAAAGGTAAAGAGATTATTGAAGTAAATGGTGAAGATGGTGTTGATAGAATTACAACAATCATACCAACATTTAATGGTGAAGAATTATTAGATGAAGCGAAATCATCAAAAGAACATATTAAAGAACCAGTAAAACGAGTAATTAGACGTGGTACAGGTATTGAAGATGTTCGAACTGAAACAAAAACAGAACCATTAAAATTTGGAATTGATAAAGAATTTGATAAAGATTTCCCAGAAGGATATAAAGAAACAGTTAGTGAAGGTAAAAATGGTGAAGTTACAATAACTACTACAACGCCAACATTAAATGGTGAGGATAATGGTCCAAGTAGTGAATCTAGAGTGATTACTAAACAACCTGTTAATGAAGTTGTTAAAATTGGTATAGGTAAATTAATAACTGAAACATCTACAACTAAAACATCTAAAGGCTTTAAAGTTATTTATAAAGAAACTGATGAATTAGAAAAAGGTCAAACTAGAGTTGAAAAACATGGTCAAAATGGTATTGTTAAAACAATTACTAAACAAGATTATGTAAATGGTAAAAAATATGGTGATCCAAAGGTTACAACAAATGAATTACAATCAGTAATTGATGAAGTTGTACTTGTTGGTACAAAAGAACCATCAAATCCAGTTAAACCTCTTGATCCAGATAACAATAATTATGATCCAAAAGGTAATGATATTACTAAAGATAAAGGTCATAAAACAACATCTAAAGAAATTACAGATCAAGTTGAAATTCCAAAATATCCAAATGATAAAGGAACTCCTGTTAAAACTGTAGAAGATGAAAGATTAATTCCAGATGGAAATACAATAGGTGATTATACTGTACCAGTTATTGTCACATATCCAGATGGTTCTAAAGATTATGTAGGTGTAGTGGTTCATATTATTGAATCAAATAATAAAGAGGTCATTGTTAAAAAAGTAATTGATAAAGATACTGGTGAAATTGTTAGAACAGATAATTCAAATAATGAAACAATTTCAACATCTAATACTAAATATGTAATTGATAATAACAGCTCTGAATTAATTGATGATAAAGGTCATATTGGTATTCAAATGAATAAACAGCAAGATGGTCATACTAAATATATTATTGACGAAAAACCAGTTCAAAGTAATATATCTAATAAAGAGGATAATGTAATAAATCAAAATAGTAATAAAGATGTTAATGAATTACCAGAAACAGGTAATGAACAACAATCTAAAACTGTAACGCTTGGTTTAATTACAATGATTATTGGTGCAGCACTTACATTTACTCGTCGTAGAAAACAAAAAAAAAATAAATAATCTTAAAAAAAACTACCATTATTGGTAGTTTTTTTTTTTAATTAAATCTACACTTTAATTAAAAATTAGTATATAATTAAAATATAATTATGAAAGGAGTATTATTATTATTGTTAAAATCTAAAAAATTTATTGTATCAGCATTATTAATTGGATCAATATTTACAGGATCTTTTAATTCATCAGTTCAAGCTAATACAAATGATTCATCAAATGTAGGTTCAGCATATGATGTACCTATGAAAAGTTATTCTGGATATTCTCTGTATGAATTTGGTGCAATGACACATAAATCAGGATATACAGAAAATATTCAATTAGCTCAATCAATTCCAAATAGAGCAACAAGTATTTATCCAGTTAAAACTCCAAAAATAGCTATGATAGGTAATAGAAGTGATGATGGTAAAACATTTTCATATGGTACTGGTACAGCTATTGGGTATCATACTTTAATAACAAATGCACATGTTGTTCAAAAAAGTAGTATTTTAAAGCCATATGATACGCAGTATTTAAGTCAACTATTTGTAGAACCTAAAAGAACGCCAGATGATACACCGACACATTTAAAGGTTACAAAAGTAGACATGATTGAAGGATCTGATCTTGCATTAGTACATACTAAAGAGAATTTAAAAAGCTATTTACCAATTTATGAATTAGAGTCAGAACAAAAAATAAAAGATGTTAAAAATGGTGATATGCGTATTAAAATGCAAAGTTATAGTTATCATCCAACTGATAAATATAAAGATTCTCCTAGATTTACTGCATTTGAATCAAATGGTTTTTATTTAAATAATGCTAATAGTATTCATCCTGTTAATTATTTGAAAATAGCTGGTTCAGGTGGAGGATCTGGTGCAGCTTTAATTGATATGCAAAATAAAGTTGTAGGTGTTTTTGCAGCAAGTTATAATTCACCTGTCGCTAAAGATTCACTTTTTAAAGGTGGTTATTCACTAACAGGTGATACTAGAAAACAAGTTGAAAATGAAACATATTAAAAATAAAGAGAGGTCTATATAAATGAAAAATGTTTTAAATACGAAAAAAATAATTAGTTCTATTGGTACAGCGGCAATTCTTTTAACAATTGGCGGTACATATCAAGATGCACATGCTGCTGAAAAAACAAACACAAATACAACACATGCGAATGAGCATGCTAATAAAATGGCTAAAAAATATGTTAAAAATGTAACAATATCTTATAAAGATCCAGTTACAAATGAAATTGTTTCGAAAAATGTTAATGCTAATATTAAAACCGTTAATTATCAAAACTTTTTAAAAATAGCTGAAAAGAATGTTAAAATGGATCATAATATATCAAAACAAAAAGCACATCATTTAGTTAAAGATAATATTGAAACATTCAATGTAACATATTTAAAAAATGATAAGATTTATCAACAAGTTGTTTCTAAAAAACAACCTAAATTAAATAAGAAATACAATACAGATAAAACAAATGCATCTGTAAGAGTAACATATAAAGATCCAAAAACAAATAAAAATAAAACAACAGATATTATACCGTCGTCTAAAAATATTACATCAGAATCAATTATTAAACCATTAGTAAAAAATATTAGTGGTGAAAAAGATAATCAAGAAAGTATTGAACAATCTATTAGTAATGATGTTATGAAAGTTGAATATCTCGATCCAGTTACAAATAAAACAGTTATTAAATATATTGTAAATGGTAAAGTTGTAGATACTAAAACAATTGATGATAAAGCTAAACCCGCTACAACACCAACAACACCAACAACACCTAAAGTAACAACAGGAACAGTACAAGGATATACAAAACCATTTGAATTTACTCCAACTAAATCTAATAAATATAATTTTGGTCAAGGATATTATTCTTCAGGCTGGCAAGATGGATTGAATATTGCAAAATCAACATCAAATAATGCTATTGATATTAAACAATTAGGTTCAAAAACGAATGTAGCTACTATTGCTGCTTTTTCTAATGCATCACATACAGGTTTATATTCATATGGTACCGGTACAGCTATTGGTAAACATTCAATTTTAACAGCTGCACATGTTGTTGATAATAAAAATGACACAAAAAAAGCATTTTCTAAAACACCTGTATCATATTTAGAAGTTCAACCAAATAGAAATGGTAATACAGTACCAACTCGTTTAACAGTTGATCGTGTAGATATGTTAAATAAAGGTGATGTTGCAGTTGTTCATACAAAAGAAGATGTATCAAAATATATTCCTGTAAGAAAAATTGCATCCGAATCTACAATTAAAAATTTAAAACCAAAACAAGATTTATATGTAAATCATTATGGTTGGATGCAAGGTGATAAATATCATGATAATAATCAATATAGTAACATTTATGGAACACCATATCGTTCACATATTAAGTTTATGAAACATGCTACAAATATTCATCCTGTTGGTTATGTAAAAGGATATATGAATCATGGATCTTCAGGTAGTAGTTTCTTAACATCAAATAATGAAGTTACAGGTGTTTATACGAATGGATATACTGATGATGAAGCACAACGAGTTCATTATGGTAGTGGATTTATGTTTATTAATGATTTATATAAACAAGTTCAAAATCAAAGATATTAATATAAAAGAGGAGTTAATTCAGCAATGAAAATTAAAAAAATAATGGGTGGATCGTTAACAGCTTTAGTTTTACTTAGTGGGGTTTCTGTTCTAAATCATGATAAAGCTCATGCACAAACGACAAGTGATATTCTTAAACAAGATAGTTATATGTCTAATAGCGGGTTTACAAGTGCTGCTGGGGCTAATGAAGCAAAATCAAAAGCAGCCGCTATTTCAAATAGTGAATTAACAGTTAAACGTGTGAACAATCCAAAAGGATCATATTTTGGTGTTGGTCGTATATATAATAAAGGTGTAACTAAAGGAACTGCTTTTGTTGTTGGTGATCATACGATTATTACAAATAATCATATTGTTAGAAAAACAACAGTTTCATCAGATAGAAAACAGTATGCTAACGATCTTGATAAATTATACAATTCTATAAGTGCTGATAAATTAGAATTTGCACCAGCATATAATGCTGGATCGGCTATGTTGGGAACATATGAGATTAAAGATGTTCAAATGATACGTGGACTTGATATAGCGGTACTTCATACTAAGAAAAAAATAGATCCACGTGTGACAAGATATAAACTCGCAAGTGAATCTTCAATTAATAATTTAAAACAAAATGATGCAATTTATGGTGTAGGTTATCCATCAAAAGATTTATTACCTATCACATATCATTATAATTTAGAACGAAATTGGAGAATGTATAAATTTACGGGTTATTATTTACAAAAGGCAAAAACACAAGATCCACAATTTTATACAAAAATGATTATTAGAAAAGGATCATCGGGTTCACCAATATTTAATAGTAATGGTGAGGTTATTGGTGTTAATTCTAATGGATTTAATATTACGAATAAAGCAACATGGCCAGCAGCACCTTATGAAATGGCTTTTGCTCAAAGTTTAACAGGTAAACAACGTCAAACAATTAATCAGTTGATAAGATAAAAAAAAAGAGACCATTATAGGTCTCTTTTTAATTAATATTACTTTTTATATAATCTTGAATAATCTCTATTATCTTCACCGATTACATTTTTATAACCATGACCATCAAAATATAAATCAACTGCATCGTTATATGCTTTAGCTGCATCATGTTGACTTTCAAATGAACCTAAGTGTTTTTCTTTACCATTAATTGTAATTCTAGCTCTGTATCGTGTTGGGTTTTTATCTAAATAGACACCCTTATACCAAGATGAACCATTTATATTAGGTCGTTTATATCTTTGTATATTAACTGTTGTTATATTTGATCGTCTAAAATCATTATTTTTAATAAGTTGAGTTCCATGTTTTTTAATCATACTAACAAGCGTTTTATTAATAGTTTTACGATTTTTTGGATTATAAAAACATGTTTTGATATTAATAATATGATTGTTTTTATCGTATGATGCATACCATTTATACTGTGATAATGACTTATATAAGTCATCATCAACACGTACTTTTTCATTAGTGTTTTGGATTTTTAAATAACACATTGATAATACCACGCTTTCTAAAAATTTACGCACAAATTATACTATATGCTATTGCTATAATTGTTATAAGTTCAGTAATTAAAGATATAATGGGAACTGGATTTTCACCATGTTTATATTCAATAATTCGAGTATATATATATAAAGGTCCAGTAAAATTAGCAATAAGTAGTGATATAATGACTTTTAAATTAATTGTGTTTAAATATTTATTTAAAAGCAATGAAATAATAATAAAGAAATAAATATTAAAAGCTGATTGAAACATGGATATATATTTTTGTTGTTTATCATAGTAATCATAATTATATTTTTTCTTTTTATACATATATATTATTTGTAATATCATTAAACAGAGTATAAGAAGAACACCTAAACCTAAAACGGTTAAAATTAAATGTTTCATTAAAAACACCTTTCTTAAAAAATAAGTGCCTATATAGACACTTATTTTAATTTAATGGCGGGATAACCCGCTTCAAAACGAGTTGCAATATTCTTCGCTGCAACAATATCATCATTTTTGTGTTTAAAACCGCAATCAGTACATTCAAATGAATTATCACATTTTCTATTAGATCGAGATATAAATCCACAATTAGGACACGTGCGGGATGTTTTTTGTTCATCAATCATAAATAATGAGTCTTGTTCTCTTATATGTTTTCTTAAATGGTCTGTAATTACTTTATGGTGATGGTTCCAAAGATCACTACTATATGCATTGAAATCACCAATGACATATACGACTGGATTATCATGATGTTTAAATAAGTCTAAAAGGTCATTAACTGTTGCACATGCGGTTGTATGCAGTTGTTTTTCCTTTAATTTTTTTTTTACTGTTCTGTCATTATAAATATGACTTACATTAATGTCTGATGAATATGTGATTTTTAAATCAGTATCAGACACAGTTAAAAAGTTTTTAATATTGACATCAATACCAACAATCGTTTTATTAACAAGGCTTGATGTATATTCTAAAATTTTAATTAATGTGTTAGATTGTGTTTTATGAATATATTTAGGATCTTCTTTTAGTTTATAGTATGTTAATTCATTTAAACCAATTTTAATTGCATCAGCATGTGTAAGTCTTTTAATCTCTTTATATAAAAGTGCGGTTGAAAATTGCATGATGTCACCACCTATATTTTAATCCATGTAACGTAACGTTTTGTATATCGGTAAACTTCATTTACCGACATACTACCCGTTACATGGTTTGATATGTTATTAGCACTTTTAATATCACCAACATCTTGTAGAGCTTTAACCGCAATTTGTGCAAGTTTTAAACTACTTAAATTAGGTGTTGATGGATAACGAGCTTTTGGTTTTTCCATTATTTATCAGCTTCTTCTAATTTATTAATAGATTCATTAATTTCAACAAGAATCGCTTCATGGTAAAATTTTTGTTCATATAATCGATTTAATTGATTTTGTTTTCTAACTGGCTCTGTTGTTTTAAATTTAATTTTTCTAATTTGATTTAATCTCATGTGTAAACGTTCACGTTCTTCTTTGAAAAACTGTTGATCTTCTTCTAAAATTCTAATAAATCCAGATGGTGTAAAATGATTATGTTCAGCAAACTTTTTCGACCATACTTCATTAAATGTATCATCTGGATCAAATGAATCAATGACTTGGATTGCTCGTGTAGCATAAGTTGTCATAAATTTTTCTTTTAATTTTTGAATTTCATTACCAGAAAATTGTACATGTAACGTTGTATGATTTGGTGCTTCAATAGTTACATCAACTAAATCATCTTCAACAAGAACTTCTGAATTGCCAAAAGATAAATGATCAATAATATATTCTAATTCTACTTTTAAATCTTCATTTGATTTTGTCATTATAATTCCTCCATAAATAAACTAAATGTAAAGAAATAATTTTCTAAATTCGATTTTTCTTGATAATACATATTATCAAAAATATTAATTAAGTCTTTATTTGGTAAATCGTCTTTATCTATTGGTGTAAAATAATTAGAACTATTTAAAAATGGATTTTTATTTAAATCATCTTCGATTTCAATATATAATTTTCGATGTAGTTCTTGATCATTATCAATAGCGTATAGTTTCATAGGCATGTTTTTTGGATTGATTGTATCAACAAACAATTTAAAGAAACCAAATGTTTCATGCTGAATGAGTAATTCATGGTTTAAGAATTGTAACCAACGGTTTTGATATTGTTCTTCAATGTTGTCAGAGTCTTTTATATTTAATTTTGATTTTTGTTCATCTGTTAATGTGAATGTTAAAACATCTGTTGTAAAGTCATTAAAATTTTGATCAAATTCATCTTTAAAGAATTGCCATTTGATTACATTTAAAGTTGCTTTTTGTGTCATTAGCACTCTAAGTATTTTTTGTCTTAATGAATCGTTAATTTTATAATATAATGTTGTCATTATTTATTTTCACTCTCCAATACTTGATTTAATTCTATTTGTAAGTATTCAGATTCTTTAATTTCTGAATCAATATATGATTGTGATACATCTTCATAAACACAATTTGATTTAATATAATAAATATCATTTTCATCTTTAACTGTTTTAATATATCCATTAGGAAATGTATTACGCATTAAGAATACACGATGTAATGAATCTGGAATATAATCTTGTTTGAATATATGGCCATAACCTTTATCTGTGATAAATGTACGCCATGAATTAAGTATCTCTTTAGCTTTTTTATTACGATTACTTAATTGTCTATAACCCGATTTTTTAGTACATAGTTCTTCAAGATAGGGGAAGTCATCAATTTGTTCATCTGTAAACGTGATTGTGTTTGATGGCGGATATAGTTCATCATATTTTTTACCAAAGTATGATTTAAACCATTCTTGAGCTAATTTTAAAAATTTATGTTCGTTTTTAGTATATTCATTCGTTTTATCAGAAAAGTCTTGTGTCATTTTAAAGAAATGTTCTTTTTTCATTGTTAATCTTCCAAATATATTAATAATTCAAGTCTTATTTCGGTTAGATCTTCTGGTGTCATTGTTTCATCAACATATACTAATTTTGATTTATCATTATCAATACCAGTAAATGAAAGATAAAGTTTATTATTTTGTACTAATGCATATGAAAATAACATATGATCAGCAACATAAATATGATCAATAATTTGTAACCATAATTGATCCATTAAATCATTTTCTTTTTCGGTGTTTTCTGTAAAATCATCGTCATCCGCATGTGTTGAATATTCGTTATCTGAGATTGTGGCATAGTTGTCAATAATCTGGCGGAATAAAGTTTCTTTATCCATTGTTATTCACTCCTTTATGTGATTAATCACCGTTCAACTAAAGGCGGTTTACCGCCTTCATTAAAAAAAAATAAGTACCTGTTAAGGTACTTATTATGAGTTCTCATGGTTTGAATAGTGATTTTCTTCTCGGTCATAGAATGATTTACTCATAACGAGTTCGTATAACCCTTCATCAATGTTACCCGCATTATCTGATTTGTAGTTTTCATCAGCGTAAGCAACTCGGTTTTCGATATCTTCTTCTGAATAATTTTGCTCTTGGAGATCTCCTTTTAATTTTTGTAAATTATCCTTTTTGCGACCATCGTAAGAATTAGCATTATGTTTTCTTTTATAGATGAAATATATCACAGTAAGAATAATAACTATTGATATAACGGTTAAGATCATTGCCATAATTTATGAACCTTCCTTTTTTAAAATGGTATATAATGTATTATATCATGAGATATTTAATAAAAACACCATTTTTGTAAAAGACTTAGACAAGTTTGTATAATGTTGATACAATTATAATAAAGTAACAGTATGAGGTGACATTATGCGAGAAATTGATGCGACCATTTCTTTGAACGAATTTGCAGAAATAACAGGTCATTCAAGACAAACAATATATAATAGAATTTATAGACAAGAATTAAAGGCAACCCGCCTTGAAAAAGGTTATACTTTTAGATATTATGACGCTTTAAAATATAAATATGAAAATAAAGATAATTATCCATTAACTGTTGAAGATATTTATTTAATGACATCAGTTATTAGAGATTCAGAACTAACAATAGATGATAAATTTTTAAGAATTAATAAAATGATTCAACATCAAATACGTTTAAAAAGACATATTGATGATGAGCTTATTAAAGTGTATTTTGATTTATTGTTTAAATTTTGTTACACGTTAGATGTTTTTAAAATAGATATATATTCAAAATTATATGATGTGTTAGAAATGATATGTAATAAATATAATTTAAATCTTGATTCAGATGATAATTCATATCTTATTTCAGTCATGCGGGATATTTATTTTAATAAAATTAAAGGTGTTAGAGTATTAAAAAAAGAAAAACACCTAATGTTTGATGCATTAGTTGAAGATATTGAAGCGGATGAACTAGGTTTACGGGTTGATAATTATAATTCACAAATTGTATTAAATGATTTATTAACATATGTTCAATATGTAATATATATTCATTTACCACTATCATTTGATAAGATCATGCAGTAGGGTGATGATATATGCTGACTGAAAAAATACAAAATATGAAATTATTTTTAAAAGAGTTTGATGATATAAATATAATGTTGTGGTTAATTATAATAACTACAATTTTATTTTTATTTGTGTATAGAAAAAGTAGTAAGGGCATATTTAGACCATTAAGTATTATATTTGGTTTTATTCCTGTTTTAACACATGAATTAGGTCATGCTATCACATGTACATTAACAAAAGGTCGAGTAAAAGATATACACATGGTCTTATCCAAAAAGGAACAATTTGAAACAAATACTCAAGGTTACGCTTTAACACAACCAACAAATCGTTTTGGAATGGTGTTAACTGCTTTTATGGGATATATCTCACCGCCATTAACACTACTCATAGGAATTATATGTATTAAAAATGGTTGGAGTATTATTTTTGTTAGTTTACTAATAGGTGTAACATTTTATTACTTTTTTATGTCTAAACAAAAATTAGTATCTGTGATACCACTATTATTAATGATTTTAGTTTTATATAATATATATCATGGTCATATTTCACAGTTACAATTAGGTATTGATGTTGTATTTAATATTTATTTTGGGTTGTTGTTAGGGGAAACAATTGAAAGTATATTAATTACTGCAAATGCTAATTTTAAAATGCATGGTATTGTTTGGGATGGATCAATACTTAGAAAAATGACATTTATACCGTCAACAATTTGGTTTTGTTTATGGTCTGGTTTTAGTATTTTTACAATTGGATATGTTGGTTACTTATTAACGCAATAAAAAAAGAGCCTTTAAAGGCTCTCTTTTTTTTTATTCAGTTTTACGTTTACGTAATTTAGCAAATGCTAAAGCACCAAGACCTGTAATAGCGGCGATTGAGCCAAGTAATAAAGAATAGTTACCAACTGTTGATCCTGTATCTGGCAATGGTCCAAATGTTTGATGATCTGGTTCATCTGTTGGTTCATCAACATAATCACCAGAAGGTCCATTTGCAACAGGTTCAGCATCTTTGAATAACTCATCATCATTAGCTTTAGTATCATCTGCTGGTTCATCAACGTTAGTATCGTCTGTTGGTTCATCTTCTTTAGCTGTTTTATCATTAGAATCTGTATCGTCTATATCATCTGTATTTTTGTCTGTATTATCGTTATCTTTATTTGTTGTTGCGTCATCATTATTTTTGTTATTGTCTTTGTCTGATTTATTGTTTACTTTGTCATCGTTGTTTTTATCTGATTCGTTGTCTTTATTGTCAGTTTTTTCGTTTGAATCTTTATTTTTGTTCATAGCGGCTTCTACTGTTTTTTCTTCTTGTTCTTTATCAACAGAACCTAAACTTGTTTTTGTATCAACATCTTCATCTTTACTATTAGCATTGACATCTGAATCAGATGAATTTGATTCATCATCTTTTGTATCTTCATCAGTTGCTACATCTGGTTTTTCAGAGTCATTTTTGTTATCTGAATCAGTTGTTGTGTTGTTACCTGATGTTTCACCATCATCATTATTTGTTTTGTCATCATCTTTTGTACTTTCATTTGATGCTACATCTGGTTTTTCAGAATCATCTTTGTTATTTGAATCAGTTGATGTGTTGTCGTCTGATGTTTTACCATCACCATTATTTGTTTTGTCATCAGAATTTGATGGTTCTTTATTATCTAATGTTTTATCTGTATTTGGTTCATCATCATCATTGTTAGTTGGTTTATCAGTTGAAGGTTTTTTGTTGTCTGACGTTTTATCTGAATCAGATGGATCTTCATTAGATGGCTCATCTGTATTTGGTTTCTCATCATTGTCAGTTGGTTCATCAGTTGAAGGTTTTTCATTGTCTGATTCTTTATCTGAATCTGATGGATCTTCTTTAGATGGTTCATTTGTACTTGGTTCTTCATTATTGTTAGCTGGTTCATCAGCTGAAGGTTCTTCGTTGTCTGATTCTTTATCTGAATCTGATGGATCTTCTTTAGATGGTTCATCTGTACTTGGTTCTTCTTCATCATTGTTAGTTGGTTCATCAGTTGAAGGTTCTTCATTGTTTGATTCTTTATCTGAATTAGATGGATCTTCTTTAGATGGTTTATCTGTACTTGGTTCTTCTTTATCATTATTAGCTGGTTCGTCAGTTGAAGGTTCTTCGTTGTCTGATTCTTTATCTGAATCGGATGGATTTTCATTAGATGGTTGATCTGAATTTGGTTTTTCTTCATCATTGTTAGTTGGTTCATCAGTTGAAGGTTCTTTATCTGAATTAGTTGGATCTTCTGTTGATGGTTTATCAACTTCATCTGCTTTTGCTACGTTATCTGGATCTTTATCGGATGGTGTTGTATCATTTGTTGATCCTTCTTGGTCAATTGCTTTTAAGATATCTTTTCTAAGTTCTTTTGTAATTGAATAACCATAAGATGTATCACCATCGTTTTGATTGTTTACATCTAATACACCAGCGTGAACACCGATAATGTTACCGTCTTTATTGTAAATAGGTGATCCAGACATACCCGCTTCAGAGTATGATTTATAATATAAGACAGGGTGGATACTTGTTGCGTTCATAATAAATTTAGATTTAGCATCATAAGGTGTACCGAATACGCCATAACCGCCATCAACATGGTTTTCATGAGAATGAGCTGTTGGATATCCAGATGTTGTAACATCATCTTTTTCTTTTAAATCTAAAATTTTATTTTCATCTTCAATTTTATTAATTTTCATGTATTTAGATAAATCTTCATCCACATAGATAAGTGCAGCATCTCCCGATTTTAACATTTCAACTTTTTTAGCTGTTAGTTTATAAGGAATATTATCACCATCACGATTTGGATAAATGTTAATATCCTTTGCTTCATGCGGTTCAAAAGGATTATCTGCACTTTTTTTCACAACATGGTTATTTGTAAGTAATACATGTTTACTAATGGCACTTGCAGAACCAGTACCTAATTCATTTTCAGATTTACCCGGAACAGTTATTAAAGCAATTCCAGAATTTTTAATATCAGATACATCTTTTTTAGCAATACTTATATCATCATCAGACATATTTTTTTCAATGTCTAATGCTTTTGATGAACCAGATAAACTTGATCCTTGTCCGAAATCATAAAACTTATCATCATAATTAAAGGCTTCATTATAAGACGTGTTTGATGATTCAGAACCCGCATTTTCTTCAATAATAGATTTCTTTTTATTTTCAAGTGGTACAATTTTTTTAGATTTTTCTTCTTTTAAAATATCTTTTGTTTTTATATCTTTATTAGAATCTAAATCTTTAGTGATATTGCTATCTTTCACGTCATCCTTTGTTTCACTTGCAGCGTGTGCTTGGTTAATGTGTGCTTCTACTAAAGCCGCTGGTGTTAAAAGAATTGAAGCAGCAACACCAGTATTTAATAAAATACGTTTATTTTTTTTCATATTTTAAAATCCTCTCTTAATTTGATAAGTGTTACATGTCATATTTTACAGTATCTATAAGCAATTTCAATGTGTATTTTAAAAATTAAGGTTTATATTTTATAGGTTTTTAAGTAAAATAGTAGTAGTTGTTTATTTAATACAACTAAAAATATAAATAGTATAGGCTTGGGACAAGCCTTAGTAAAATAGCTTAGACCTCTGATTTGCTTTGAAATAAGTAAATTAAGTTATGAGTGTTCCTAAAAACTCGTTACTTTAGTAACGATGTAGTTCATAACAACAAATAAAATAAAAAGAAAGAAGTGTTATATTTATATGAGGATTGGTAAAATGTCGCAAATGATACTTGCGGCGGCTATTTTAACAGGAACAGTTGGAACTGCGGCAACAGGAAATGATGCTCATGCATCCGAAGATGTGAAAGTTAAAACAAGTGCGGGATCTATTTCTAAAGAAAATAGTAGTAACGATACAAGTAAACCGATTGATTTTAATAAAGCTCAAAGCATGAGTCCAAAAGAACGTGTTGAAGCATTAACTGAAAAAGATAAAAAACTTCATGATAAAGAAGAAAATGATGGTCCAATTAGAACTCAAGAACAAGGATCATTAACAAATGTAAATATCAATAAATATATTGCTCAAAAAGGCTTTAAACCAGCTAAGATTACAGAAGAAGCAAGAATTGATAACTTACCAAAATATTCTTATAAGTCTGGTAAATATGTAGGTGTTGTTGTTCACGAAACAGCAAATCCAAATAGTAATATTTATGGTGAAGTTAATTATATGTATAACCATTATTACAATGCATTTGTTCATGCATATGTTGATGGTAATCGAATTATTCAAACAGCACCGGCTGATTATTTAGCTTGGGGTGCGGGTGCCGCTGTAATTGCAGCCTAGTTATGGTGACATAGCTATGGTCATGGGTTAATTGCTAGGAAGAACTAAATGATGTCATACTACAACGTAATCGGAAACGATAAGCGTGAATGTAGCGAAAGCAGAAAAAAATGACATCTTGACATATGTGGAAACACTAAGTGTTGTGACAATGTTTGTTTAGCAGGGAAAGTGAGTGTTTATTAAATGTCAAAAGAGACGTTATTTAAAATATATAAATCTGTTCAAAATGATTATGAAAATGGTTTTTCTAAAAAAGAACTTCAAAATAAATATAATAAATCAAAATCAACAATTAATAAATGTTTAAATTTTGGTAAACATAAAGATTTTGAAATCAATGGTTTATCACGAGATATTTTTTTATATGAATATTGGAATAATAAATTAGAAAGTAAGGAAATAGCATCTAAATATGAAATTTCAATTTCAAAACTTAGATATATTAAAACATTATGGGGCGTTCATTTAACACAATTTGATAAAAATAAAAGATTAAAATCATCTATGACAAAAGATCAATGGATAGATCATAATAGAGCACATTTAAAAGGTGTTCATAAAAATAGATGGAAAAAGAAAAAATTATCAAAATCATATTTGTATCAAAAATATGTTATTGAAGGATTATCTAAAGATGATATTGCATATATGTTAAAGATGAATACTTCCACATTAGACAAATGGTTTGATTTTTATAAATTAATACCTTTATCAAAAAGTGATTCTATAAAACGTGCTAAAGCAAATAGTTTATATTATTGTAATGAGTTTATAGATTATAATAAAAATGTATTATCATTAAAAATAATTTTAAAAAATGTTAGTTTCGTAATTAATGATGATGACATTAAATATAAGTTTAAAATTACAGATAGTGTTAGAACACATATTGTTTTAAAAAATAAGTCGTTATTACAAAAATATATTGAATATATTTATAAATCGGATGATAAACCAAAATTAATTGATTTTTATGATGATTGTATTTTAAGTTCAGATATAAATGGGAATGGTTATAAAGCATTTAAGGAAAAAATGAACAAATTGAATAATTTAGAATGTTTTACTGATTCATACTTAAATCCATATAATTCTAAATTTGAAGAACTAATTGGAGAATATTTATTAAAAAAGAATTATTTATTTGATCTTCATAATAGAACTATATTAAATGGTTTAGAATTAGATTTTTATTTAGAATCTAACAAGAAAGCTATTGAATTTAATAGTTTAACATTTCATGCAAGTAATCAACCAAAATTTAATCACTTTAATAGTAGTAGTTTTAGTAAATCTAAATATTATCATCAAAATAAATTGTTACAAACATATATAAATAATGTTAGTCTACTTCATGTTTATGAGTTTGAAGTTAGATCAAAGCATCAACGTAATTTAATAAAAAAAAGAATAAATTCATTTTTATCAGATAAATTATTAACACAAACTTTAATAAAAAAGGAAATAAAAAAACGTAGATGCTTAGAATTTTTAGAAAACTATTCAGTTTGGGAATATTATTTATATTATAGTCAAATTGATGATATATATTATGGTTTGTTTGATAGTAATAATCAATTACAAATGGTATATATTAAAAATAGAAAGAATGAGATTAAACATATTGTATCAGCTTATAATTATAGTTATAAGTCATTACTTGATGTTTTGATACAATATGAGCCTAATTCTAAGTTGTTTAGTAATTTAGAATTTGGAATATATAAAAAAATTGATTATTCTTTAGTAACTGAGCCTAAATATTTAGATTGTTCAAATAAAGGAATTATTTTGAAAAAAGACGATTATAGATATTTATCAAATAAATTTTACAGAATTTATAATTCTGGGTATCAAATTATAAACACTTAAAACCTTCAACGACTATCTCCTGACGGGAGAGTAGGTGTAATAACCGAAAAATCCATCGTCTGATTTATTTCAGACGGACATATAGTCTAGTTTTTAATAATTATAAGATAACAGGTGTTATTTTTAGTTAAAAATTGGAAACCCGTATTTCTATCAAATTGAATTAGTTCGTGCACATTCAGTTGATGAATTTGCTCGTTCAGTAAATAATGATGCATATTTAACAGCTTATATGTTAAAACGTAATGGTTTAAAACCAATTTTAGCTGATAACAACGGTGGTCGTGGTACCGTTATTTCTCATAATGCAGTAAGTCGTTATTATGGCGGTTCAGATCATACGGATCCATATAGTTACTTTAGTATGTGGAACTATGACATGAATAAATATTTTGAATTAGTTAAAAAACATTATGCTAATTTAACAGGTACATCAGTATCACAAGGTCAAGATAATACACAATCACCAATTAAAACAGCAACATATAAAGTACAACATGGTGACACATTATATGATATTGCTAAACGAAGCGGAACAAGTATTGATAATATTAAAAAATGGTCTAACTTAAAATCAAATGTACTTTATAGTGGTCAAGTATTACGTGTAAAAGCACCGACATCAAAAATTACAACTGCAACTTACACAGTAAAACATGGTGATACGTTATATGATGTTTCTAAACGTAGCGGTGTTAGTATGAGTAATATTAAAAAATGGTCTAATATTTCATCAAATGTACTTCATACAGGACAAGTATTACAACTTAAAGCACCAGCACCTAAAAAAGTATCATCACCAATTACAACTGCAACTTATACAGTAAAGCATGGTGATACATTATATGAAGTATCTAAACGTAGCGGTGTTAGTATGACAAATATTAAAAAATGGTCTAACTTAAAATCAAATGTACTTTATACAGGACAAGTATTACAACTCAAAGCACCAGCACCTAAAAAGGTACAAACAAGTGATAAGATCACTTCAAAATCATATCAAATTTCAAAAGGGGATACGTTATATAGTATTTCCAAACGTAGCGGTGTAAATGTTAATAACATTAAAAAATACAACAACTTGAAATCTAACAATATTGTTTTTGGTCAAACATTGTATTTAGCACCAACACATACTGTTCAAAAAGGTGAAACATTATATCGTATCGCTAAAAATAATAATTTAAGTGTATCTAAACTTAAAACATTAAATGGTTTAAAATCTAATACAATTAAAGTTGGTCAAAAATTATTATTGAAATAATAATGCCAAAAAAAAAAGAGGATCTATTGATCCTCTTTTTTAATTTAGTTTTCACGTCTTGATGATGTGTATAAGATTGCTGCTGTACCAAGAGCTACTAAGCTAAAACCAAGAACAAGTCCAGAGTAATCTTGTTCAATACCTGTTTCTGGTAAATATTTATTATTTGTTGATTTAGCTTGAGTGATAGTACCGCCATTATCAGTAGTTGTTGTGTTACTTGATACGTTTGTATTTACATCTTTGTTTGTTGGATTAGTTGTTGTTACATTATATGTTTTTGATTGGTCATTAGAACTATTTGATGCATTGCTTTTTTCATCAACAGGTGTATTGTCATGATATCCGTCATGGTCATGAGAATGATCTGGATTTTTTGGCGGTGTAGCCATTTCAGTTGATGAGTTATCTTTAGATTTCGTATCATCAGATTTTGATGAATTGTCTTTTTCATCAACAGGTGTGTTATCGTGATATCCATCATGGTCATGAGAATGATCTGGATTTTCTGGCGGTGTAGCCATTTCAGTTGATGGTTCTTCTTTAGATTTTGAGTCATCAGATTTAGATGATTCTTTAGATGTATCTTCTTTTGTAGTTTTATCATCATCTATAATGTATTTTGTACTTTCATCTGACTTTTCATCTGCATGTGCTAAGTTTAGTCCGACACCCGTTCCAGTTGTAAATAATGTACTCATTAAAAGTGTACTCGTTAATAACTTTTTCATTATTAAAAGCCTCCAGTTTTTTAAATTAGACAACGTTTTTAGTTATCATAGTTTAAGTATATATAATTAAAAAGATGCAATCAATAACAATTGGTATGATTTATTAGCAAGGGTTATGTTAAAATTAAATAGAAATAAATAATATCAAAAGCGGTGATTTTTTTTTATGACAAACACAACAAAAATAACAGATGATTTTAGAAAAATATATGATGATATATTTAAATCTGAATATATTCCAGAACATATATATGATGCATTACCATATGAAACGAAGGATCAAATATTAATAAATGAAGTTGGTATTAATAGTGCATATTATTATGTGAATAATTGGTTTAAATATTGGAATCATGTTTTTGATGGGTTGTATCATTTAAATGATGAATTAAGAAATATGGATGTTGAAACATTTCAATTTTTAATTAGCAAATTAAATGAATATAAAAAAGAAAGATATTTAAATATGAAATGTTTAAAAGATACATTTAAACGTCAATGTGATCATATTGATAAATATTCAAATCAAAATATTATTGATGAGCTTTAATATTTTGAATGATTTTTGAAACTCTGAATTGAGATAATTTAAATAATTCTTCTTTAGATCGTGATTGATCATGTTGCAATACAAAATTAATTTGTTTTTCGGTAGGTGGGTTGTAAAGGCGGTATCTTGATTTAAGGTGGCCAAGCAACCCTTTAATAATGTTTTGAGTACATTGTTCTAAAATATAGTTTGTAAGTGGGTTTATAACACCTTCATGTTCATGAATAACTCGTTGTAAATCTAAAATATATTTAATTTGTTTTTTACTTAGTTTTGATGATGTGTCATCTTGGTGATTAAGTACGAATAAAATTAAATCTCTATTTGATAAATGTGTGTTTGGCTTTGTATCACAATGCTTTAGAGCATTTTGAAAATGTTTTGTATTTATAAATAATGTTTCTGTATTAATTGTCATTGTATTTATATAGTCCTTTCTAAAAAAAAGAGACACCATACAAGTTGTATGGTGAATCTATTTAAATATCTGATTGTCGTTTGTATAATTTGTTATTATGAATACCGAATACTTTTGTTGTAAAGGTGGCATCATTTTGTAAGTTATCATATGCTTTTTGGAACATCATCATTTTAGCATCGATTTGGTCGATATAATGAATGATTTGAGCTTCTGCTGTTTTAGGAGTTACATTAGAACCCCACTCAAGTTCACCATGATGGCTTAGAACAATATGTTTAAGTTCTGTAATTAAATCAAGATCTGTTAATTGTTCTTCGATGATGATTTTAGTAATAATATCATTTACAATATTGATATGGCCAAGTAGTTCACCATTAAGTGTTTTACTTGTATCAATATAGTTATTGATTTCATCAACTTTTCCTAAGTCATGTAAGATAATACCACTAAATAATAAATCAGTATTAAGTAAATCTTTATATATTTTCGAGTAATATCCAGCCGCCTGTAACATGCAATACGTGTGGTAAGCTAATCCACCTTTAAATTCATGGTGCATAAATGTAGCAGCAGGTTGTGTATAGAATTTATCACCAACAAGTTCAAGTGCTCTTTCAGTAATTATGTGAAGCGTTGAGTTTTTAATTAAACTTACTACTTTTTCGATATTATCTTTCAAATCACTTTCACTTATTGGTGCGGATGGTGTAATTGAATCGATATCAATATCATTATTATAATCAATATCAAATTCGTTAATTGTAATAGATGTGTTATCGTTATAAACAGAAACACTTCCATTTAAGATATAGATGGCTTGGCCAATTTCTAATTTTTGAGCTTTTTTGTTAGTATCAATTTGCCAAATCATAGCTGGTATAGAACCTGTTTCATCTTGAACTCGTAAGAATAAATAGTTTACATTTTTCTTAGTCTGTTTAATTTCAAGATCTTTAATTAAAACCTCTGCATGTTCAATTTTGGTATTGTTACCAATCATTTCTTTAACTTTCATCTATTTTAATCTCCTTTATTTTTTTTTTAATTGAATGAACCATAAACATCACTAATAGTATATCCAGGCATTGTATTTTCTGTTTTGATCATATATTCATCTTTATTAAAAGTCATATCTTGTTTAAGATCAATTTCAAACAAACTACCAGAACCACTAATTGGATCAAAATAACCAATCTCATCATTTTTATTTATAGTAATTTGATCGTTTTTTAATAATTTAGTATATTCGTTTAATGTACATTGACGTTTAACAATTAACATATTTGTGTTATAAGCATTAAATACTTCATTATAAATACTTCTAAAATGTGGATCATCATCTAGCGGGTGATCTCTATCAATTTGATCACTTAATAAAAACATAACATATTGGTCTATTGAATAATTTTGTTTTTCAAGTAATGTTTTTAATGATGATTCGTTTAATGCTTCTTGTAAATCATAAATTTCTTCAACATCATCAAATTGAGTTGATTCTAATAAATTAAAGAAGTTATTATTTGTATATTCTCTATTTGCATTTTCTTTTGTTTCAAGAATGATGACTGTGTTTACTTTGATTTGTTCTTTCAGTCTATCTAATTGAAGATTAACACCATAATTAATAACTGATTCACCAACATAATCATATAAATCTGAAATATCATCAACACCTAAGTCATTTAATTTAGATGCATATTGATTGTAAAAATCTTCCATTGTATATTCTTGTCTACTAATTTCACTAGGATATAGTAAATCAATTATTTTATCTTCAATGTATTCTGGATTTTGTTCTTTAAAGTTGTTGATTTGTTCTTGTAAATTAGCTAAATCTTGATAGTCTAAGTCAAGATCTTCTGTAATTAAACCAGTATCACTAATATTAAAATAGTTTTCTTTAGCATATGTGTTAAATAGTTTTTGAATTTCTACTTCATTTTTTGTAAGTGTCATATCGATTATCCTTTCATATCTAATCAGAATAAACCATATGGATAGTAAAAGGTTTTAATTTAAATAAATCCTTTTGATTTAACACCGATTGTTTTGGATAACGTTGTATTGATTTTTCAATACGATCTTGTAATGTTAAATCTGAATCATATGGATTATCTTTATTAATTTTTGTATTAAAATATTGTTGTTTTGTAATGTTTTTTAAATCATAATCGCCATTAAATGTAACATCAATTGTATAAGGTGATGTTTCAGTTATAGTTGTATTTGATTTATCTAAAATTGTTTCTACAACTAAATGCATATCAGATGTGTAGTTATAATGGCAATTATTGTCAATACCACTAAATTCGAGATTAGTAAATGTAATTTTAGCTGTAACTAAAAATGAACCATCTTCAAATGGTTGTAAATCAAGTAGTGATATTGTTCTGTTTTTTCTGTGTTGACTATATTTAAGTTGATCTGCGATTGCTGTTTTTAAGTTTTCAATAAATAGTTTGTTATTTGTAAACATGATATAGTCACTCTTTTCATATTATGTTTTAAATTATAACTTTCAACATAATTATAACATGAGTGCTTTGATTTCTATACCAATTTACAAGACAAGACAATATAAGACGACTCAACTCCTTTACATGTTTTTACTCAACTCACAATACTAAAGGCGGTAACGCCTTCTTTTGAGTATAAAAAAAAGGAACCTAATTAGGTTCCTTTTTTATATGAGATTACTTCATGTTATTTAAAATAAATTGTCTAGTGTCTCCAGTAAATTTAAAGCCACCAGCTAATTCATTGTGAGTCGTACCGTTTAAGTTCCAACCATATGCTGAAATACCGATAATTTTGTTATCTTTAGTTAAAATAGGTGAGCCAGAACCACCAGATCTAAAGATTTGT
>ERZ1029886.77-NODE-77-length-25122-cov-27.089001_pt1 | contig 25122 bp, 19 predicted proteins | sample MGYA00519232_ERZ1029886 | MGnify/ENA primary metagenome ERZ1029886 (study PRJEB33666, sample SAMEA4610932) | skin metagenome | biome: Human-associated habitat; feature: Malodor aspect; material: skin | place: Philippines | collected 2015-08 ... | reverse complement strand
TCTGGTGGTAGCGCTTCCGGCCGGCTTTCGTGCCGAGCACATACCCGGCGGCGGCTCCGACAACGTATTGGTACATGGTGGCTAGTTTACTAGCCGACATAGGTCATCGGCCGGTTGTAACGTTTGAAGCTAGGTACAGATACCATCGTCGTAGTAATGTTACATTTTAATCGTCGAGGGAGAGTGGCGTGGCTGATTGTAAACCGCGTGTGATGACTGTCTACGGCACTCGGCCGGAAGCGATTAAAGTTGCCCCTGTGGTCGCTTCTCTCAAACAGGACGAGCGGTTTGATCCAATAGTTGTCTCCACAGGTCAGCATAAGGAGATTCTCGAGCAGGTCAATGCACGGTTCGGAATTGAACCTGACCACGACATGGCACTGATGAAACCGGGGCAGACACTCAATGAGATCGTAACTCGGGCAGTTGAGGGGCTTGACAAGATTATTGAGATTGAACGGCCGGATGTCATTATTTCGCAAGGTGATACGTCCACTGCTATGGCGGCCGCCCTTGCGGGGTTTCATCGAGGGGTGAAAATTGCTCATTTGGAAGCGGGCTTGCGCACCGGCGATATCCTGTCCCCTTTTCCGGAAGAGGCCAACAGAAAGATCATCGGTCAAATTTCGACCCTGCATCTCGCGCCGACTGGAGAGGCAAAGGACAACTTAATACAGGAGGGGATTCGCGCTGAGAGTATTGCGGTCACAGGAAATACGGTAATCGACTCGTTGCTAATAGCCAGTGGCTGGCGAGTGAATTTCACGGACGTGCGTTTGAGGCAGATTGTTAACAGCGGCCGAAAGATTATCCTCGTAACGACACACCGGCGGGAGAATCTCAGTGCGATGCGATCGATAGGTACTGCAGTGCACACGTTAGGTCGCAAGTTCCCTGAGGCGTTGTTTGTCCTGCCACTGCACCCTAATCCGGAAGTCAGGGGCGCAGTACTTCCTGAGGTTGGCGATCTCGAAAATGTCTGTGTCACTGATCCACTGCCGTATGATCAGTTCACTTCACTCATGACGAAATCTCATATCGTGTTGACTGACTCGGGTGGTGTACAAGAAGAAGCACCTTCGTTGGGGAAGCCTGTTTTAGTGATGCGTGAAAATACGGAGAGACCCGAAGCTTTAAAATCGGGCACTGTCGAGCTGGTCGGTACTGAACACGACAGGATCGTTATGGCCACCAGCAACCTGCTCGAACAGCCGTCTCTCTACTCACGAATGGCGAACGCAGTCAATCCATACGGCGATGGACGGGCGGCTCAGCGAGTCGTTGCGGCCACAGCCGAACTCTTGGGAATTGGGGAGAGACTTCCCGATTTCCAACCACTCGAATCGTGAATACCCTCGGTTTCATTTTGGCGAATGCGGGAGTGATTGGGGAACTGACTTGGTAGCTCGTTATAGTAAAGCCTGTCCTCAAAGTACTAGATTTAGTATAAGGAACGGGGCTATAGCTCAGTCGGTTAGAGCTGCGGACTCATAATCCGTTGGTCGCGGGTTCGAGCCCCGCTAGCCCCACTTAATTACACTGACTCACAATGACGGGAGAGAACATTGATGAGGATACTCGTCGTCTCCCAGTACTGGTGGCCGGAGAACGGCGTACCTCAGCGCCGATGGTCTTGGCTGACGAGCGTCCTAAGGGATGCGGGTCACGAAGTGTTAGTAGTTTCCCCTCCTCCCCATTATCAACGACGTATGAGTGCCAAGGACTGGTTTTCATCAGGTGGGTATCGGTCAGCTGCGCGTCCGGAACCTGGTCCTAACGGTGAAACCATCGTTCGCACGGGCTTCGTTCCGGGGGGCTCTTCAATCACTGCAAAAGTGGTAAATCAGGTAGGTGTTGCCGCCGGAATGCTTACTGTGCTGCTTGCTAAAAGGGGGCCGCTCCGCTCCTTTTCACCCGATGTGGTGATCGGTACGGTGCCATCCCTGCCCACGGCCGCAGTAGCACAATTCGCTTCTCGTATTTTTCGTGTTCCATATGTCATTGATCTACGCGATGCTTGGCCTGAACTACTTCGGTACTCGGGGGAGTGGAATAAGGGCACTGGGCGCACTTCGATACGAGAACGGGTGCTTAAGCGTGGGCCTCTACAGTTCGTCCTCTTGCTCACAGAGCACGTCATGCGTTTGAGCTTGAAAAGCGCTGGAGCAGTGATAGTCACCTCCGACAAGCACAAACGCTATTTGCGTAGAGAATTGCTCGCACAGAAGGTCTATACGGTTCGCAACGTTTTCCCGAGTGAGACTCAACCCCACATGCGAACACGAGGCGAGAGGGATAACGACAAGCAAAGCCTTCGAGTTCTCTACGCTGGGACTATTGGTAGAGCACAGCACCTTGCAAACGCTCTAACAGCAGCGGGCATCGCCCAGGTACAAGGGTTGGATGTGCAACTTCGTTTTATTGGGACTGGTGCGGAGAAAGCAGAACTGCAACGGATGGCAGAGAGGCGAGGGCTTAACTGCAGGTTCGAAGAGCGTAGAAAGGCGGAGTCATTAGCAGAGGCCTATGAGTGGGCTGACACGGCCCTCGTCCATCTCACTGACTGGAAGCCCTTGGAGAGGGCAGTTCCGTCGAAGACTTACGAGCTGATGTCTGCAGGAATCCATATATCTGCAGCCATCAAAGGTGAGGCTGCAGAACTCATCCAAGATTTGCGCGCTGGTGACATCGTGCCACCTGAAGACCCCAATCAGCTTGCAGCACTTTGGATCGATTTAGCTCGTAACCCACATAGACTCAACGTCGACCCTAGAGGGCGTAACTGGGTAGAGAAAGAGCGACACATCGTTGCTCCTTCTGAACTTAAGCAGTGCCTTGACAGCTTAGATTTTGAGTTTGGCGCGCGGAATGACTGACTTTTCAGCACTAGCTTCTTTGCCTTCAGTGATGTTCTCTCTTGCATCAGAAGACCCAGTCGCGTTTCTAAACTTGGCTTCGCGACGCGTCCAGGGGAAACCCGTGGTTACACAGCGCGTGCCTAAAGCGAATTTTCAGCCACCGATAGTCAGCGTTGAAGCGGTTGGAGCAGCTCGATTTAACGGGAATGCACTTTTCGTCTTAACCAATTCTTTTCCCTACTCAACCGCTGGCTATGCACAGCGCAGTCACAAGGTAATTCAGGCTATTCAGTCGGTAGGGGTCGACGCTTCAGCGATGACGCGTCTCGGCTATCCGCTCTCGATAGGACTAGTGCCGGTCCGACGGGCTGACAATATAGACGGGGTGGTCTACAAACGAGCGATTCCTCGGCACTACCCGCGTTCCCGAATGCGGCAAGCAGAAATAATGGCCCAGTGCATAGTGGATGAAGCCCAGGAAAACGATATCTCGGTGTTACACACAACCACGCCGTGGTGGAATGCTGTGGCAGTATCTTGGGCTGCCAAGCAACTATCGGTGCCTTGGGTGTATGAGGTTCGGGGCATTCCGGAAGCCACCTGGGCGTCGACTCAGCCTGATGAACTAGGTGCGATTGGAAGTGAGTATTTCCGTCGAACTCGAGAGAAGGAAAACGAGGCTATAGCATCTGCGAACTTAGTGACCACTCTCAGCGAGACGTTGAAACAAGAGATCCTTCAGCGAGGGATCGGGGTGGAAAAGCTGCTTGTCGCTCCGAACTCAATTAGCAAGGAGGAGATTGGGGGCGGATTAGAATCGGGGGATGCAAAGCGTCGCCTTGGACTTCCCGATGTACCACTTGTTGGGTCTATTACTTCACTAGTGGAATACGAAGGACTTGGTACTTTGATTTCGGCACTTGAACACTTGCCAGATGAGATTCACGTCCTTCTTGTCGGAGACGGTACCGCGAGAATTGACCTCGAAAAGCTCGCCAAACGAAAGAAAGTGGAACACCGCGTAATTTTCACAGGGCGGCGACCAACTGATGAGATTGAACTTTGGTACTCGGCACTTGATGTGTTTGTTGTGCCACGAATCCGCTCAGTTGTAACAGCGCAAGTGACACCGATTAAAGCCCTGCAAGCAGCGGCTCAGGGTGTGCCGATTGTCTGCTCCGACCTTCCAGCACTAAGAGAAGTCACCGCAGGCGAAGCAGAGTATGTACCGGCTGGTGATCCAAGTGCACTGGCTGGGGGTATCAGAAAGTCGCTCGCGATGAAGCGGAGGGTCCCATCTTGGATTTACTCTCGTACGTGGGACGCGGTTGCCACTAGTTATCTAGAGGCATATTCCTCTCTGTAAGGAATTTTTGTCAGGTCCGAGGGTGCTTTTTAAGATCGAATGGACTGGGGATGGTGACGCTTTTGGGCCAGTCACACCTCGACGTGTGTCAGGTTCAAACCGAACGTTTCAACTTCGGAGTACGCGAGAATGTCGGTGTCTGAGATATCCCAGGTGTGGCCAGATCCTCGTCGAACTGCGATGTAGTTGAAACTATCTGCTGAGTAAACGCGCAGCCCCTTTGCCTCTAGCGCTTTGAGAAAAACCGAGTCTTCCCCCCTGGAGCGATCTGGGAAGGGGACGCCGACGAACGTATCTCGCCATCCGACTAACGTTGCGCCTGCGACAAAGTTGTACCACGTATGTTCACGATGGGCCCATCGCTTTACTAGGGCATTGTTAGAGTTGAGGTGGAAATAAATTGAAGCTTTACCAACTAAGTCTGCGTCCATTGCTCGCAGAATATTCACTTGGTCACGTAAATAATTGGGGAGATAAAAGTCGTCATCATCGAATTTCGCCACGATTTTGCCCGAGCTCTTCTGAACAAGTTCATTAAGGCATAACCCCAGTGTGCTGTCGTTATCGAATTGCAGTAATTCGATGCGAGAGACTCCTTTGTCACGAGCTGCGTCTGCGACAGCCGAATCAAGGGCTACCCCGTGGCCGGCTAAAAGCAGTTCGACGTTCGGGTAATTCTGTTGCGCAACCTGTTCGATGACATGCCCAATTTGGTTTGCCTTATTTGTGGAGCAGATAACGGATACTAGGGGGCTTTCATCAGTCTGAGGGGGCAATAACTTCAAAGTATCCAGAATGGTTGCAGCGCGGTGCGCGTAAGTATGGCGCTCCCAAATCTGCCGCTGAGCCTTATGCACCATACGACTCCGCAACATTGGTGAGTTGACGAGTGTCCGTATCGCGCGCTCCGCTTGGTCTTTGTCTGTAACAACGGGAACTTCGTCTGCATTGAAGAAGTTTCGTATTGCTGCAGACGGCGTGGAAATCACGGCAGTTCCAGACGCGACAATCTCAAAAATTCGGCGCGCACACATCGATGGGCTTGTGGTCACGGAATTGACGTTAAGGAACAGCGCGAATCGACGATATGCAGTAAGCATTTGAGAGTAAGGAAGTGATCCACTGACGTATTTCGACCATTTCAATGGAAATTGGTATTTCCGATCGCCGCCAGCGTGGCGCGAAAATATAGTGAATGGAACGTCATATCCTTTCGCTACGTTTGCAGCAGCTCCAAGGAGCAAGTCCATTTGGGCTCGACGGTCCTGAAACTTGTGGCGGAAGTATGTTCCGGCGAAAGCAATTCCACTGGGGTTTACGTCCTCTTTTGTTCCGCGGCGTGCAGGGTTATGAATCCTGGGTTGTGCAGCGAACGGCAGCACGAAAACACGGTTATGACCAATTTCGGTCTGATAGCGGGGGAGCGAGTTTTCGTCCGTAGTAAAGATGTAATCGAAAAGCTTGGCTGTATCGCGAAATTCCTCATAATGCACTGGATCTTCTTTATTCCAGAACACTGACGGGATCTGTTTGTCTGTGGCAGCTGCGAGCAGGATTCGCAGATCATCTGAAGGTGCGGAAGTTCCTGTCAGCTGATAACGCCATTGGCCGCAGGACCCTTCCCAGGCAGATTCAGCAAGTATAAAATCGCATTTTGGTAATTCGTCTCGCCAATTAGATGGCGTAAGTGCCACGAGGCTAAATTCGCTCGACCATGCCGACTCGGAGAATGGGTCAAGAATGGTTCCAACAGTGAAAGCGAAATGGGGGGCAACGCTTGGGGGGCCCCCGAAGAGCGTGGGCTCGTAATCGGCGAAGCCATCTGCTTCGGCTCTGCGTTGTTGCAACTTTCGCCATTTAGAGATCGTCGACCGCGCCCACGCAGCGACGTCAGCAGGGGCGTATCGAAAAAACTGCCCTTTGACCCAGGTTTGGAAGCGCCTACGAACGTTGCTAGTTGACGCGGAAAACTGCGGTCGCATTTGATCCTCTGATCTCCTTCGGTACGATTTTTACGATACTAGCCACTGCTAGCCCAGCGACTACACCATATTTGGAAATGGAGACTAAAGCGGTGAGTGACAACAGCGAAGGCGAGAGGTCTCTGTCGGCTGTAGTATCTGCTCAAAGTAAAGCTTCAGCCAGAGATGTAACCCAAGTCGATATGTCCGGATTGCGAAAGCTCAATATTCGGCCGAATTTGGGGCTCTATGTCAAGCAGCTGATTGAGCGTCGGCATTTTATTGTCGCAGATGCGCGGTACCGAGCTTTTCGAACAGTTAAAAGCTACCGGTTATGGAAATTCTGGTTGATTGGGCAGCCTTTGCTGGAAGCTGCTATGTACGGAGTCCTTTTTGGTCTCGTGCTCAAAACTTCCAGGGGGATCGATAATTTCATCGGCTTTCTGGTTCTGGGAGTGACCTTTTTTGGTTTTGTCTCATCGTTGGTTGGCGGTGGACAGTCATTGATCCAGACATCGAGAAACCTCATCACCGCGTTTTCATTTCCGAGAGCCTCTTTGGTTCTTTCACAATCGCTTAGGTACATGATTGACAACATCGCCCCGATCTTGGTTGCGGTGGTGTTTGCGTTGTGTGCCCAGTGGGGAAAGCCGCTCAGTCCGACTATTCCGCTGTTCATACCCATCACCCTTCTTATGTGGTTGTTCGGGACCGGATTCATGTTCATGGTCGCGCGAATTACGGCTTTCATTCCAGACGCTAAAGTCTTAATTAACCTAGCCATGAGGGCATGGTTTTTTTCCTCGGGAGTGTTTTTCTCTGTCGAGCGATATGCAAGTTCGGCATTAATGAGCGCGGTGATGACAAATAACCCTGCCTACATCTTCTTGACCGCTATTCGAGGCGTTGTTATCTACGGTGAGGTGCCGTCAGCGTCTACGTGGTTAACCCTGTTGGCTTGGTCGTTGGGTGCATTTGTTCTGGGTTTCGTTTTCTTCTGGGAGGCTGAGTCTCGTTATGTCCGAGTCAAGCAATGATCCGTTGGTAGAGCGGAGAAGCGACAGCTCCATCGCTAATCCATCCGTAGTAGTCAAGAATGTTTCGAAGACTTACACTTTGCCTGGCGCGTCGAGCCGGAAGGCCCTCCGGCGTCGAGGATCCAAGACGGTGGAGGCTCTGAAAAACATTACTTTTGTCGCTCGGCAAGGTGAATCGGTTGGAATCATCGGACGTAATGGTTCGGGTAAATCTACGCTGCTACGCCTGGTTGGCGGAGGTGAGGCGCCTTCCAGTGGCAAGATCTTCGTTCGGCACCAACCGACCCTTCTAGGGGTCGCGCCTGCTCTTCAGTCTTGGCTTACTGGCGAACAGAACATTTATCTCGGATGTTTGGCATTAGGGATGAAACCTGACGAAGCGAAAGCTGCGGTTCCAGAGATCGCAGAATGGGCAGAATTGGGCGAGGCTGCTCTGCGGCCAATGGGTACGTATTCGTCTGGTATGTCTGCGAAGCTCAGTTTCGCCATTTCGACCGCTGTCAAACCCGAAGTGCTCTTAGTGGACGAGACTCTTTCAACAGGTGATGCCGCATTTGCAAAAAAGGCGCAAGCTCGTATGAGCGAACTGCTTGAACGTGCTGGTAATCTTTTCTTAGTTTCTCACTCGACGTCGATGATCGAGGGAACGTGTGAACGCGGGATTTGGATCCACCAAGGTGAGCTGATCGAAGACGGCGACTGCGGTGAAGTGATTGCAGACTATCGGGCATTCACCAATCTGCTTTCGGACGGAAAAGTAGATGAAGCGAATCGGCTGATGCAAGAAGTACGATCAAACAACCATGAACCTTGCATCGAACTTAGCTAGTGGACACGTTTGAGAAAATGTGCCTGAGTACATTGAGCTCGTAGGAAGTGGATAGTTGAGAGGTTTGGTAAAAGTGCCGGGACAAGCAGAAGTAGCTTCGGTCTGTGTAGTAGGAATGGGCTACATCGGCCTTCCAACCGCAGCTTTTCTCGCCGACGCGGGTATGTCAGTCGTCGGTGTGGACGTCAACCGCAATGTTGTTCAGATGGTGAACGACGGTGTGCTTCCGTTTGTAGAGCCGGGGTTGAACGAATTGCTTGCTCGTGTTGTGGACAACGGAAATCTGAGCGCCCAAACCGATGTTCCAGCAGCGGATGCGTTTGTCATCGCGGTCCCTACTCCGTTCGGTGAGGACCACGCTGTGGATCCCACTTATGTTTACAGCGCGACCCGATCAATAGCCCCGGTACTCACCGGGGGGGAATTGATAATTCTCGAGTCGACATCGCCTCCTGGTCTCACACAGCAGGTCTCAGAACTTGTCTGCTCGCTAAGGAACGACCTCACAATCGAACCGGGGCGCGACAACTCTGTGTACTTTGCTCACTGCCCGGAGCGTGTCTTGCCCGGAAACGTAATGGCGGAAATGGCCGAGAACGATCGTATTGTTGGCGGAATCAATTCCGAAAGCGCCGAGCTGGCAAGCTCTCTTTACTCAAAATTCGTAACCGGCGAGCTTCTGTTAACGGACGCGACAACAGCAGAGCTGGCGAAGCTGACTGAAAATTCGTTTCGAGATGTGAACATCGCCTTCGCTAACGAGCTTTCCATGATCTGTGAGGACCTCGGGGTTGACGTGTGGGAGCTCATTGAGCTAGCAAACCGCCACCCACGAGTGAATATTTTAAATCCCGGACCTGGGGTGGGTGGGCATTGCATAGCCGTAGATCCGTGGTTCATTGTTTCTTCTTCACCTCAGAATGCTAAGCTGATTCGGGCCGCCCGGGAAAGAAATGACTCGAAGCCGCGTTTCGTCATCGAACAAGTCGCCGAAGCCCTGAGGGGGATGTCAAGCCCGAAGATTGCCCTTTTGGGCTTAGCATTTAAGGCGAACATTGACGACCTCCGACAGTCGCCGGCTGTCCATATTGCAGCTGCACTGGCAGACGAATATCCAGGTGCTTCTATTTTCGCTGTGGAACCCAACGTCCGTGAGCTTCCTGGGGTTCTCCTTGACAACAAGAACCTTGTTCTTTCGAGCTTCGAAGAGGCGGTGGCAGGAGCGGATGTCGTGGTGCTCCTGGTCGGTCATCGCGAATTCCTTTCGCGCAAGGAGGACGTCAGATCCGGTGCTGCAATTATCGATACCTGCGGTGCATGGAGAACGGAGGACGCGTTCCATGCGGATGAAGATCAAGAGCGTAGCTAGACTCCTCACGAAGGGGCGCACGCTGCTAGCTCTTATCATCGGCGGCACGCTTTGTCTTATTACTGCGCAATTTTCAAAGGGAATTGTCTCGTCGTTGTTTACTTCGGCCGGGATTTGTTTGTGGGCGTTAAGTTTTTGTGCTTTTACTATGGCATGGAAGTTTGATGTGGCTGAGCACAGAAGGTTCCGTCGGCAATCCGGTGTTTTAGTAGAGGAAGTGCTAAGCACGGTTGCCCGTCTTGACGGACAGTCTTATGGATCGAGCGTGCGAGGCCGGTCTGACTCAACGTCTGTATTCGGAGCTGCGACGATTCCTGCGAGTCAAATCCGTTCAAAACCAGATTCGCATTACGCTGGACGCCAGGCGGCGAACCAGGAGATGAGTGGGAATGACCGTTGGAAACTTTCGTATCTCCTTGAGGCCGGACCTCAGTCGCGAATCAGGCACGTACTCTTCATGGGCGGGTCGCCGGACGCAATCTCACTTTGCGATAATGTCCAGCTTCTTCGCGTCGGTTACGCCTCGGCGATAGGAGAGCCCCCGTTTGATGCAAGCTGCTGTCTCATCGACCTCCGACAAGACAGTCAGAATCCTTGGAGCGATGTCGTAAATGCAAGTCGAACAACTGAGTTCTTAATGCTTAGAGAATTCCTCTTTCGCTGCAAAAAGATACATATCCCCATTGTTGTGATTCCAGGATCATCGTCAGATCACTTCTCAGCAGATCTTTTCTCGCTCGCAGATATCGTTTTAGATGAGAATGATTTGTCTGTTGAGCAGGCGTTGTCACTAACTTCCCTGGGAATACGCGACGCTGGTGTTGGAGGAAAGCTATGAGCCGAGTTGTTCTCTACGGTGATGTCAATCCCAATCTCATCGACGGATCTTCAATCTGGCTCAGTTCCATTTCCGAGGTTCTAGCAACTGTTGTGGATGAGGTCCATGTTTTTCTTAAAGCAAAGATTAACGACCATACACTGACCCAACATTTGGTACAGATCCCATCGGTTACATTGCATGAACCTCGGGGAAGTAGGAACGACATTCTTTCTCCAGATCAAGCCGCGGAATGGGTGGATACATTCGTATCGAAAAACCACGTGGATGTGGTCATAGTCCGCGGGCTTGAGGCTTGCTCATCTTTTGCAGGCCGAACTGTTCTCGTGCCCAAGTTGTGGAGCTACATAACAGACCTTCCGTTTCCGCCATCCGCAGCTGATCAGAAGCGCATTGCGAAAGTCGATGAGGTAGCGCGTCGCAGTCGTAGAATGATGGCTCAAACTGACGCTGCACGCGCGTATCTAGAGAGTATTGTCCCGTCGGCGGCCGGGAAAACCATTGTGACTCCGCCGATGATTCCCACACCGGAATTTGAATCCCCGAGAATTAAGTTCCCTGAACGCCTTGGTGTGGATGATTCGCCGGTGCGGCTTGTTTATGCCGGGAAAATGGCAGCTCAGTGGAAGACACTCGAGATGCTCGAACTACCTACTGCGCTGGCGCGGCTGGGGATTTGCGCCACTCTTGACGTAGCAGGTGCGAAAGTAAACACAAGAAAAGGGGACCCAGAATGGGCCGGTCGGATGCTGGAGGCGCTGAAATCCTACGATAGCGATCCTGGAAGCGGCGTAAATTGGCACGGATCATTGTCGAGATCCGATTCGATTAAGTTGATCCAACAATCGCACCTGGGTATTGGTTGGAGAACCTGTGAGCTTGATTCAAGCCTCGAGGTTTCGACCAAAGCATTGGAATATGGGCTTAACCACACGGTTCCGATCGTTAATAGAACTCGCGACCATGTCGATCTTTTTGGGACTCATTATCCGTTCTTTGCTTCGGCGAATGATACACCTGCTGATTTAGCAGGGACTATCGCCCAGAACCTTTCCGCTCTGGATGAAGGTGCGAGCGCAGCACTGCGGGCAGCAAGCGCGTACACATTTCAGGAAGCTGCAAAAAGATTTCGGGCTCATTTTGACCGTGTAGGGGTAGGGTCTCGTCGCCCCGAGCGTCGAAGCAGAAAAAACGTGCTTATCGCTTCCCATGATTTGAAGTTCATGGGGGAGTTGATGGATCGTTGGACTGTCGATGATGGAGTCAGTCTGCGCATCGATGGTTGGAAGTCCCTTCATCAACATGATGAGCGGTCCAGTTGTCGAGACATTGCTTGGGCTGATACCGTACTTTGCGAGTGGGCGGGGCCAAACTTGGTCTGGTATTCGAGAAATAAAAAGCCGGGCCAAAAATTAATTTCCAGGCTCCATCGCTTCGAACTCGGTGGTAAATGGTTAGAAGCTGTCGAGTGGGAGCAAGTAGACCAGCTGATTTTCGTTTCAGACTTTATTCGAGAAAAGGCCGTACGCCAGCTGAAGTTTCCCAGGGAAAGAACAAAGGTCATACCTAATGTCATTGACACGGTGGATTTGGATCGGCCTAAAGAAAACGACGCTCAATTTCATTTAGGGCTTATCGGATTCGTTCCGATACTTAAAAGGCCGGACTTAGCGGTCCGTTTGCTCGAGCGGTTGATCGAAGAGGATGACCGATACCGACTTCACTTCAAAGGCAGAATGCCCTGGGAGTACCCGTATGAATGGAACAAACCAGTTCAAAAGCAACGTTACCTGACGTTCTTTAATCGGATCGGGACGGACCCCGTATTGAAAGGCGCTGTGAGTTTCGAGCCCTTCAGTCCTGACATCGGAAACTGGCTCCGACGAGTTGGTTTCGTGCTTTCGCCCAGCGATTTGGAAAGCTTTCACCTAGCACCGGCAGAGGCAATGGCATCAGGCGCTATTCCTATTGTGAGAAACCGAGAAGGATCCGCCCAAATCTTTGGGGCGGAGAATGTTTTTAACTCCGTGGAAGATGCGGCTGTAAGGATTTTGTCATTGCGTGACAGAAGTGAGTTCCAGAGGAGTTCTGTAGCAGTAAAGCGTTACGCCATGGGATGGGACATCGAGAAAGTGATAGCGACCTGGAATGAAACGCTCTAGTCACGGTATCAATTGAAATCTTTCGGAACAAGGTAGTCCTTGGTGGGAAAACTTAGAGGTCGCGCGTTAAAGTAATACCCATAACTGGTTGGACTGAATGTTGGTTCGACTGGTGCATAGATTAGGAGAGAAAGTTGGCAGCGAGTATCCAGCCCACCGCGGATGTTTCGGAGCGATGCGAAATTGGCGATGGGACCAAGATTTGGCATCTAGCTCAGGTCCGCGAAAACGCCCGCCTGGGAGAGAATTGCATCGTCGGACGAGGCGCGTACGTCGGCGAAGGGGTTGTCATTGGTGACAACTGCAAGATTCAAAATTTGGCGCAGGTGTATGAGCCAGCGGTATTGCATTCTGGGGTGTTTATCGGGCCGGCGGTAGTTCTCACGAATGACCAGTACCCGCGAGCGATAAACGAGGACGGTTCGCTGAAATCTGCCACAGACTGGGAACCCGTGGGAGTTACGGTGAAGAAGGGGGCCGCTATTGGGGCCCGCAGCGTTCTAGTTGCGCCGGTCACGATTGGTGAGTGGGCATTAGTTGCGGCTGGATCGACCGTTGTTAAGGATGTGCCAGCGTACGCAATCGTTGCGGGCACACCTGCGCGTCGCGTCGGTTGGGTTGGCCCTGCTGGCCAGCCACTGCGACAGATGCCTGGTCAACCCGCGATGTATCAGTGCCCAATAACAAGCAAAAAGTTCCGTGAAACCGACGATCAGTTGGAGGAGATCAACAATGACTAATCCCGAATTCATTCCCGCAGCGAAGCCGATTATCAGCGATGAAGAGCGTAAGGCAGTCGATGCCGTTCTTGCTTCCGGCATGATTGCCCAGGGCCCCAAGGTTGAGGAATTCGAGATCAAGTTTGGGGAGAAAGCTCTTGGTGGGAGTGCCGCCGTCGCGGTGAATTCAGGTACTTCGGCGCTACACCTTGGACTCTTGGCTGCCGGTATCGGTCCTGGCGATGAAGTAATCGTTCCGTCGTTTACCTTTGCTGCGACGGGTAACTCTGTCGCTGCTGTTGGAGCAATTCCGGTATTCGCTGACGTCGATGAGTATTATTGCTTGGATGCCGAAGACGTGAGGCCCCGTATCACTGACCGAACCAAAGGCATTATGCCTGTTCACCTTTATGGTCATCCCGCGAATCTGACGGCACTGCAAGAGGTCGCAGATGAAGCAGGAATTGCAATCTTTGAGGACTGCGCGCAAGCTCACCTGGCGAGTTGGGGTGGGAAGCCAGTCGGTACCTTTGGTAAGTTCGGCGCATTCAGCTTCTATCCCACGAAGAACATGACAACTGCTGAGGGCGGTGCTGTCTCAACGAACGATCCTGAAATTCGCCGCAATGTCCAGCTTCTGCGAAATCAAGGTATGGAAGTTCGTTATCAGAACGAACTTGTTGGCTTCAACAACCGAATGACGGATATCCACGCGGCAATCGGCCTAGTTCAGCTTGAGAAGCTGGCGGGTTGGACCGAAACTCGCCAGAAAAATGCCAATTTTTTGACCTCGAACATCTCTGGCGTGATCACTCCAAAGGTGCATCCGGAGGCCACTCACGTCTACCACCAATACACAGTGTTGGTAGAAGAAGACCGTGACGGATTCCAGAAGGCGTTGGCTGATGAGCATGGTGTCGGATCGGGCGTTTACTACCCGGTGCCGAATCACCGTCTGCCTTCTCTCAATCGATTCGCAGAAGGCGTGGATCTACCACAGACGGAAAAGTATGCGAAGCAATGTCTCTCACTCCCGGTTCACCCCAGCTTGAGCGAAGCAGATCTGAACCGCATCGTCGAGGCAGTTAATAGCGTTGCTAAGGCCGGTGCATAATGGCTGATTTACGATATGGAGTGGTTGGCCTCGGATCGATGGGTCGCCACCACGTTCGCAACATTCGTGCCCTCGATGGCGCCGAACTGGTTGCAGTTGCGGATCCATTTGGAGATAAATTCGGTGTCGCAGGCGATACGCCGCTGTTCAACGATATCGCCCAGCTAATCGATGCCGGTGTCGACGCGGTAGTGGTTGCGGTACCTACTTCGGAACACCATGCCGTTGCGAAGCAACTCATTGAAAACGGTATTCACGTGTTGGTCGAAAAACCACTCGCAGCCACTATCGAAGAGGCTGAAGAGCTCACGGAGCTCGTTGAACAACATGAAGTGGTGGGGGCTGTCGGATATGTGGAGCGCTGTAATCCGGCAATTCGCGCGATGCGTGAGAAGATTGAAGAAGGCCTTTTGGGTGAGATCCACCAGATTGCAACGGTTCGTCAGTCGCCTTTCCCAGCGCGCATTAAGGACGTGGGTGTAGTCAAGGATTTAGCTACCCACGATCTCGATCTCACTGCTTGGGTAGCCAAAAGTGAGTATCGGTCCATCTCGGCGATTACCAAGAATGCATCGGGCCGTGACTACGAGGACTTTGTGTCGATCAATGGTGTTCTTTCCAATGGAGTCATCGTCAACCATCTTGTGAACTGGATGAGTCCTTATAAGGAGCGCAAGACCGTAGTAACGGGAGAGAACGGTGCACTAGTCGCAGAAACGGTGCTGGGTGATCTTACTTACTACAAGAATGGTATCGACCAAATCGAGTGGGAACAGATTTCCAACTTCCGCGGAGTCTCTGAAGGCGAGGTTATTCGCTACGCGATCAGTAAACCTGAGCCCCTATCTGTGGAACACCGCGCATTCTACGAAGCGGTCGTGAGCGACAAACCTGGGATCGTGACATTTGCTGAGGGCCTGCGGACTATGCGGGTTGTTGAAGCTGCGCTCGAGTCAGCAAAATCTAATCAGACTGTCTTTTTGGAGGCTTAGAAAATGAAAAAAGTTGCAGTTGTTGCGCTTGGTAAGATCGGCCTTCCCTTGGCCGTTCAGTTCGCCCGATCCGGATTTGAAGTAACTGGTGTCGATGTCAACGCCGAGACCGTCGATAAGGTGAACGCCGGCGTGGTTCCGTTCCCAGGAGAAGCGCATCTCGACGAGTACCTTGCGGATGTTGTGAGCAGTGGAAATTTGAGGGCCACCACAGATTACGGTGCAGCCATTCCCGATGCGGATGTCATCGTATTGGTAGTACCCCTCTTTGTGGATGAGGAGACGTGGCAGCCGGACTTTGGGTGGATGGATTCAGCAACCCAGTCCTTGGCGGAACACCTCACGCCGGGAACCCTTATCTCGTACGAGACCACTCTTCCGGTTGGTACAACCCGAAACCGTTGGAAGCCAATGATCGAAAAGATCAGCGGCCTTAAAGAAGGTCAAGACTTCCACCTGGTATTCAGTCCGGAGCGAGTGCTGACTGGGCGTGTCTTCGAGGACCTTCGCAGGTATCCGAAATTGATTGGTGCCCTCTCTGCGGAAGGCGCTGAGCTTGCCCGTGAATTCTACGAGGGCGCATTGCAGTTCGATGAGCGCGATGATCTGCCGCGGGAGAACGGGGTATGGGATCTGGGGTCTGCAGAGGCTTCGGAGCTGGCGAAGCTCGCCGAGACCACCTACCGGGATGTGAATATTGGCTTGGCAAACCAGTTTGCAGTTTACGCTGATAAGGAGGGCATCGACGTAAATTCGGTTATCGATGCTTGCAATTCACAACCCTTCAGCCACATCCACCGACCTGGAATCGCTGTAGGCGGCCACTGTATTCCGGTTTACCCGCGACTGTACCTGTCCACCGACCCCGACGCCTCGATCGTGCGCGAGTCTCGTCTTTTTAACGCTGGAATGCCGGAGTACTGCGTTCAGGCACTGGAGGAAGAAGCCGGAGCGCTTGACGGACAGACAGTGGTGGTGCTTGGTGCTTCCTACCGCGGTGGGGTCAAAGAAACTGCGTTCTCCGGTGTTTTCGCAACGGTTGGAGCCCTACAGAGTCGCGGCGCCATCGTCAAGGTTCACGATCCAATGTATTCCGACGATGAGCTGCGTACCTTCGGGTGGGAGCCGTTCCACTTCGGGGACGCGGCAAGTGCAGCAATTGTTCAGGCTGACCACGCCGAGTACCGCGAAATGAGTCCGAAAGATATTCCTGGTGTCAGGGTCCTCTTTGACGGCAGGAACGTCACCCAGCCCAACACATGGGATGGGGTTGCACGGCTGACTATCGGATAGCCTTAAATGATGGACCCGAACTTCGATCTCCCGCTACCGCGGTCAATCATTGCCCCTAGTTACTCAGACGATGATTTGGTCACGAGACTTTATCTGGAAAATGAGTACTTGAGGTCCCAACGCAAAACCTTTTCTGTGGGGCCGGGCATCGAATTGCCGTCTGAGGCGATTTTGGAGAGCGAAGTTCGCTTTTGCTTTACACGACAATTCCTTCGTGAAACCTCGAAGCAGGAGATGGGGCATCGTCATCTCGTGATCGCGAACGAGTACCCCTCTAAGGAGAAACGGTACGCCAATGGTTTCGTGCATCGTCGCGTAAAGTTCTATCAAGAAGCGGGGTTGGACGTCGACGTCGTAGCGTTTGGTAAGCGTGTCCGGCCAGACGTATACGACTTTGACGGAGTGAAAGTACTTGCCGGATACGTTAACGAATTGTCCGGGTTGATTTCCGCCCGGGATTACACGTCGGTGAGTGTGCATTTTCCGAACTCGGAGATGTGGAAAGTCCTCAAAGACAACATTCCAGATTCAACGAACCTCATCTTCTACATCCACGGATATGAAGCAAGAAACTGGTCTAGGTTGCCTTACGGTATCCGTGATGTTGCCATGCTGAATGCTCGTATCGAGCGCAGTCTACGTACTGAGGACGTATGGAAAGAGATCGTTAACTCGAACGTAGACCGGTTCGTCTTCGTTTCCAATTGGTGGCGCGATGCCGCCATGGATGACCTTGGGGTCTTGTTTGACGGCTCGAACAGTGAAGTAGTACACAATTTTATAGACACTCGACTGTTCAGCTACGAAGAGAAAGACCCGCAGCAACGATTCAAGTTGCTTTGGGTACGAAGCGCTAATGCCCACAACTACGGTGCTGACATCGCAGCCGAATTTTTGCGCCAGCTGAAACGGACCAGCGTCTGGTCCGACCTTGAGATCTTGATCGTGGGGGACGGTCAGTATTTCAGCGAGTTTGATGAATTCCAAAATGAGCCGGAAGTGACCGTCCGGCGGGATTTTCTCCGGCAGGAAGAAATCGCAGACCTTCATAAACAGTTTGGAATGTTTATTGTGCCAACTCGGTTCGATACGCAGGGCGTGTCGCGTGATGAGGCCATGTCGTCAGGCCTTGTCCCCATCACCTGCCCAGTGACTGCGGTGCCAGAATTTGCTGATAACAGCTGCTCCATACTTTTCGCCGAAGACAACGTGGAATCAGCGGTAGAGCAATACTTGCGAGTCGCGGAAGATCCTGAACTATTTTCAGCGATGTCTCGCGCCGCCGCAGAGAGAAGCGCTGCTCTAAACGGCGCAGAGGCCACAGTGATGCGAGAGATAGCTCTGATGAAACGCTGAAGGGTTTAGAATGAATATTCTGGTTACAACTGATCGGATTTCGCCAGTTTTGGGCTTTTTGCTGGACGAACTTAGAGCCCTCCAGCTTGTGCCAACGGTGTACTTTCAAAGAGAGGACCGCTTCATTGGTCCGGAAGTGAAGTTTCCGGCATGGGCTCCGGGGGTGAGCCCGCTTCTCCGCGAGCGACTTCATACGTTGGATTCCGAATCCAGCCCCACTTTGGTTGTAGCGCTCGGTTTTGACGCTGCGAATACTGCAGTCGAGAGATTCAAGGGTGCCAAACTATTGACGATCTTGATGCCCGGCGATTTAGACTTCGGCGGTCGAAACCGAATGCGAACGGCCTCTTTCGCTCGCATTTGCGGCAGTTCCGAAGCGTTGGTTTTACTAAACGAGTGGGAAATGACGAAGGCGATTTCTCACGGGTCCACTATTCCACAGTTTCTGTGGAACCCAGCTAAGAACTCATTGGACCTCTCTCCGTTTACGACTGACAATGGGGATGTCGCTGTCGTGTATGACTCAAGACGGCGCGACGTGAATGGCCTCGAGAAAGAGCCGGCGATCGTCGCTCTCCAAGAAGCGGTTGAAACTCTTGGTGCCTCCGTTCGTTTTATGGAATCGAACGCGTTCTACTGGTACAAGGACTTCATGGCTTCACGGAGCTACTCTGGCACCGTTTCCCTCCGACTGAGAGGGATCTCGCGTCTGTTTTTTTGGGATGATGATGCCGACAGCATTGCTGCTTACTCGGGGATCCTGGATTCGCCGCATTCGATCTTCGTTCGTCCTACGGTAGGCGCAAGCCTGCAATCGCGAGGGCTGCGACAAGTGAAGGTAGCGAGCCCGGCTACCTGGGCCTACAGTTTAGTTAGTCCGGAACGGCTAGCGACGTCAAAGAGCACCGATCTTGGTCTCAATACCGGCCGTCCTCTTTGGGAGATTCTCGACACCGTTCTTGAAGAGACAACGGTTCCTTGGTTTTGGGAAGACTACGGCGACATCGAAAGCTTTTCACTTTTTCCGAGCGTTGCTGCAGTCGAGAACCGATCCGACGGTGCGCGACCGCAGCGCATTCGGAATATGTTTCTGGCGCTATCCAAAGCTTCGCTCACACTTCAACTCAACTTTGACGAGCGGGTCTTAAATCGACGCGAATTGTTGATACGAGATTACGCATCACGCGGCATCAGGTGTGAATTCGTGTACGGGGAGAATTCAACGAACCCGGTTAGGTCGAAAGACGGAATAATTAGGGTATACCGTCTGTTAGATCACTTGTCCGCGCACCAGGCGACGCCTTCTGCCTGGTTTGTTCGTGATCTGCATTGGCTGGACGACGATATTGTCTCGGCTGAAGCCGTGCAGGACACAAGAGATGCCGGAAAATTTGAGCTAGAGCGTCTCAGCCGCTCGTTTGGCACGCTGCTAAGCCCGTCCCGTGAGAGTTCGCGCCTGTTTAACGAGTTAGTAGCGCACAAAATTGATGTGGAGTTTAACGATGATGAACTTCCCCCGGGAGTAAATCTCGCCAACTGCGTCAGGATTGAGGGCGAACTGCCAGGCGTTACGCTACTTTACTCCGGTGGCATTGGGGCCGCATACAAAATGCCCAGCTACCTGGACGCAATAGCTCAGTACTTGCTCACGGAAACGCCTAGGATGCGCCAGAGCTCTCTGTTCTTCGATTTCTTGGTGCGCCCGGCTGAGGAACACCTTTTGCTGGATGAGTTACAGGAACGTGGCATCGCTGAACATCCGGATATTAGAATTCTTAACGGTGACTTCGACAACTACGAATCGAAAACGCAGGAAACCATCGGGGTGTTGTTGCTCGAATCGGACTACGCCACAAGTGCGTTTCCATATAAGTCTGTTTCTTACATCGAGAAGGGGCTACGCTTTCTCGCATTCCGTGGCTCGCCTGTAGAAAGGTTTTTCGGGCCAAGCGGTGTCGTCATTTCATGCGAAGCCGATTCGACTGCACTGGTAGAAACACTGAAGAAGCTTTTACGAGCCAGCGACAATGAAGTCGCTTGGAATTCCATATGGCATCAGCAGTGTTGGGAAAATCGCGCATTAACGGCGAGGAATTTAGCCCAGGTGGCCGACCGCGAGGACCCTTGAGGGCATGAAGCGGTAGCTAATAAACCGGTAAAACGTAATCTAAACAAATCCCGAGGAAAAGAAGAGTGTCTCTGTTTATTGTCAAAGTTCCAAAAAATGGCGCAGACGTTAGTGATGACAGAGAATCAACTCTGAAAACGCTGGATAGCAACCGTGACCTTTTTCTTGGGCCGCGGTATGCGGAGACACCCGTTGTCCACGCTGAACTAAACCCTAATGGTGCTTGGATTGCGGAATGGCACGCCTCGAATGGGAACGACTTCGACACGTTCGCTAAGACCGGTGGTAGATGGTGTGTTTCTTCCGCTAATCACACCGCGGTGCGTTTGGCACGTAACCTTAAATCGCGTGCTGGTTCTGCATTCTTCACCGATCCGGTTTGGGGATCTTTTGCGGCTGTACACGGAGATTCGAGTTCGAAACGGATTCTGGCCTGGAATACAGTTCCCGCGATGGACCCCATCTACTTTTGTGATGCCGAAGACCATTTTGTAATCAGCAATCGTCCTATCATCTGCAAGCTCGCAGAGCTGAAACGGCGTGTGCGTACTGATGATCTTAACCACACATATTTGGCAGAGTACCTCGAGTTTGGGTATTCGATTTCTGGAATCTCGCCGTTCAAAGGTGTCTCTAGCCTGCCATCGCGTTGCGCTCTGTCAATTAGTGATAGGAGCTTCGCGTTCGTCGCGGCACCAAGTCAACCGACACCGGAGATTCATGAGCGGCCAGATCCTCGCAGGTTTGCCGGGCCCGAGTTAGCCTCAGCGCTAGAGAATGCAGCAGGTCGATGCCACTCTCGATCGTCCTATGATGACTTGCAAATCCGGCTCAGCGGGGGATTAGATTCGAGGTTCTTGTTGGGCCTGTTTTCCAGAACGAATTTCAGCGACATAACTTGTGTGACGCATGGCGTTGCAAGTGACAAAGAGGTGGCTATAGCTTCTCAGCTCACATCGATGGTAGGGGTGGACCACATTGTCAAAGCGCCGGAACCACTGGTCCGTTTTGACTATTTCGCGTCTCTTGTTAAGTCCATTAAAGATAGCGGCGGGCTGATCCCGTCGGAGTCTCTTGTAGCACCATTCTCCCCCACTAACCCGTCTTCAAGTGGGGGCGCGATCACGTTAGGGCAGTGGCCACTGTTTAAAGGGTATCTGGATGGAGTTCCCACTGCTGAAGAAGACGAAGTGTTATATCGAATTTTTACGCGTGCGAGCGGGTTGGTCAACGATGAACTCTCAACGTACTGCGCGGACGTTCTTGAACGATGGATGAGCTCCATGGTCGCAGTTTCCAATGCCGAGGTTCTCTATAACTTCGCGCGAGATATGCGGTCGAGTCGCTACCTTGAAGCACAAACCAGTCAGACGGACAGGGATTGTCAGGTGAGCTACCCGATGGCGGATTCTGAAGTGACTGCCATAAGTGATGCGATACATCTTGAAAACCGTGCACCGAACTATGTGAGCTTCTTTGCGCTTCAACAGATTTGGCCGGAGGCACTTGCCGTGCCTCTGAATACGACCAAAACGTTGCGTTTCGAGGCGAATGGTCCGGTAGCCGGTGTATCAGGCGCACATTTTCAAGAGAGAAGGGGTGCGCCGCTCCCCTACGAGGGGCCCGTCCACGATGCTGTGTATAAAGGGACAGATTTTGCTCGGGTAATGAATGGCATTGAATTCTATGCGTCTGACTTTGTGGTACGAACTTCGTTTTGGCCCACGCTGAAGGCCATGCTGGATGCGCCCACTGTTGATCTCGTTGAAGCTTTGGCAGCGGCTGGGCCGGGTTCGTCTGCGGGGCTAATGGGAAATTACGTCGACAGGAAAAATAAGAGGGTGGCTCTGTCTCGCTTGGCCCTCGCTTCAATGTGGGCAGAGGGGGCGTGGCTTTAGAACCTGCTAGCTAGTCTCAAGCTCGACGAGGGTGAGTCCTAAGAAGTGGCCACTCCATACTAGGATGGCCTTCTAGAACCCTTGCGATAAACAAGGGGCTAGCTGCAGAAAAAATAGGAGAATGCGGAGAAGCTATGGCCGAGCGACGTAAAATGGCGATGCTGGTAGGAAATACTGTCGAAGGTGATTCGCGCGTCGAGAAGGCCGCCGTGTCTGCTAAAGCATTAGGCTTCGAGGTTTATCTTGTAGGAATCAAAAATAAAACTGTGCCACAGTTCGGCTCTTACCAATCGATTCCCGTCTACCGGCCGATACCAGATTTTTCGGAGTATACGGCATGGCGAAAGACTTTGAATCTTGATCTCGAACCTGCAGAAGACTTCATTGACCGCAAACAGCAGGAATTCAACGAATCTCTCCGTAATTGGGAGTTGAAGATCGCTAAGTTATCTCTAGAGGTTGAATCTACCAGGGCACTCCCACACCTTTTGGCACCTGAAAGGTTTAAGGCTCCAGAACAGCCAGCTCGCGACTGGGAACACCGCGTCACGCGCCTCACCCAGCCGATCCGCAAGCGGTTCCAGCACGCGTTACGCGCGACTGTTAATGCAAGAAACCTCAGCGACTGGCGCAAGAGCGCTATACCTGGTGAATGGAGAAATCTCTGGCCGCAGATCTCCGGCTTCGAAGAAGCGTTCCTTCGTGCTTTGCATCTAGTTCAGCCGGACATCATTCACGTTCACGATAGGCACCCTATGTCGGCCGCCGTGCGTTATTCGAGCGAAATGCGCGAAATGGGGATTGAGGTGCCGTGGATCTACGATGCACACGAATTCTTTGTGTTTTGTCAAGTTGTAGTAGGCCATTTCGGCTCGGTTTTTTAGGCCAGGTCTGCACGGTTTTGGGCCGTTTAAGCGTTACTGGGGTTTCGGGGTTATTTCATGAGGGCGTTTGCCATGCGGTAGGACTGGCCGGTGAAGGTGATCATGCGGCCGTGGTGGACGATACGGTCGATTGCTGCTGCTGCCATGTCGTCGTTTCCGAAAACTTGGCCCCATTGAGAAAATGCCAGGTTGGTGGTGATGATCAGGCTTCGCTGTTCGTATGCGTCGGCGATGGCTTGGAAGAGAAGTCTTGCCCCGTCGGTGTCGATGGGGATGTAGCCGAGTTCATCAATGACGAGGAGTTCGTTTTTGCCCAGGGCTGCGAGCTCTTTGTCGAGCTTGCCTGCGTGTTTCGCGTTTCGTAGATGGTCGACGAGTCCTGCGGCGGTGAAGAACCTTGCCGGGATGCCGTGAAGGCAGGCTTGGGTGACCAGTGCGATAGCGAGATGTGTTTTCCCGGTTCCGACATCACCGTAGAAGACGAGGTCTTCACACCCGTTGAGGAAGTCGAGTGTGGTGAGGTGTTCGCGGGTGATGTCGGCGGGCAGACTCACCGGCGACCAGTCGTAGCTGTCGAGGGTTTTGCGCACCGGGACACGCGCGCGATGCATCAGGCGGCGCGCTCTCGATGCGGCCCTGGAAGAAAGCTCCGCTTCGAAGAGCTCAATGAGGATGTCGCACTGGCGTGGGGTGGCATGGTCTGCGCATTCGCGTAGCACGGCGGTCGTGAGGTAGAGCTGGCGGCCAAGTACGACAACGCGATCTTTGTTGTTGGTGGTATCGGTGCTCACTTTGAGGCCGCCTCCGCATGCTGTGAGGTGGTGGTTGTGGTGGCAAGGAGCTGGTCATAGGTGGTGAGGTTGGCTCTGCTGTGTTGTGTTGGTGGTGGGGCGCTGTAGCGTGCGGCGATACCCAGATGAGGCCCAGTTGGTTGGGCGTTGGTCTCTAAGAGTGCGGCGGCTGCGGTGACGGTGGCGTCGAATCCGCATTCTGTGGCGGTGGTTTCGGCGTGGGCGAAAAAATCCCGGCGTGTAGCAGTATCCGCCCCGTCGAGGTAGCCCACGACAGCGTCCGGCATGTGATGGCGAAGCGGCGAGTTCGTCCACGCCCCGGGTTTCTTCGCTAACCCAGGCAGCAAACTCATCGGGTTGATCACCGTCGAGTCCGCGGTGCCGAAGACTCTCGGCAGCGCGATGATACGTCTGGTGTCGTCGTCTAAAACGGTGACGGTGTCGTGGGACAACTCCAGCGTGACTTGCCTGTTCGCCCAGGCAGGCCCGACCAGGTAGCGATTGCCGTCTAGCGTGACAACACCGGTTTTGTCGGTGCGGCGCACGTCGAAACGCACCGGGTTAAACCGCACCGACGGGCACGCTTTGAGCGCTTGCTGATCGTGTTTGAACAGTTCAGCGACCGTGGCTGCCTTCTTGTAGTGGGTGTGGGTAGCAAACGCGGCGCACCCGGACTCCAAGATGGTGTTCAACTCCGCCAGGGAAGCTACTTCCGGCACAGGCACAAGCAGGTTTCGGCGGATGAAGCCGACCGCGTTTTCCACGTTGCCTTTCTCATGGCCCGAGTACGGATTGCAGTACCGCGCCTTCGTCCTATAGTGCGCTTTGAACGCGGCGAAAAGCTGCGATTCCACCACTTTCGGGCCGACTCGGCGCCCAACGGCGGTCGCGTTATCGAAGACCATCTCAGTTGGCACCCCGCCGGCGGCGTCGATGACATCTAAAAGCCCGGTAATGACGCACTCAGCGGTCTGACCGGCAAAGGCCCTGCAAAACCTCATATTCGAGTACGGAAATGTCACCACCAGAAGATGCACAACGCGCGCGGCTGAGGCCATGATGACTTCTGCCTGGCCGAAATCGACCTGGATGACCCCCGGTGACCATTCCAACTCCATGAACCCATCTCCCGGAGCCTGGTGGTCCTGTTTCCACTGCTTCACGTAGCGCTGCACCGGTGAATACGAGCCTGTATACCCATGCTCGTTGACAAGCCGGTCACAGATGCGTTGCGCAGTGTGGCGTTGCTTGCGTGGCATGCGCTGGTCTTGCTCAAGCCACTGATCAACAACCGCGCACAACGCCTCACCCAGCACGATTGAGCCTGGTTTGCGTGTCTTCACCGGCGCGGTCGGGCTGAAATCGTCCTGGTTGACGTACTTATCGACCGTAGCGCGCGACACGTTCACCGCCTTCGCGATCGCTCGTCTGGACATTCCCTTGTCGTCGAGCTGTCTGATAGTTTCGATCGTGGTCATGCTGATCGTCATCTACTTTCTGGTCCCTTCCTGAAAAATCCAAGTCCCG
>ERZ1029886.76-NODE-76-length-25150-cov-25.631162_pt1 | contig 25150 bp, 26 predicted proteins | sample MGYA00519232_ERZ1029886 | MGnify/ENA primary metagenome ERZ1029886 (study PRJEB33666, sample SAMEA4610932) | skin metagenome | biome: Human-associated habitat; feature: Malodor aspect; material: skin | place: Philippines | collected 2015-08 ... | reverse complement strand
CAGGGACAGGGAAACGCGCTCGCGGTCCAGATCGACGTCCAGAACCTCAACGGTTACCTCGTCACCAACGGTGACAACCTCAGATGGGTGGTCGATGTGCTTCCAGGACAGCTCGGAAACGTGAACCAGGCCGTCGACACCGCCGAGATCGACGAAGGCGCCGAAGTTGACGATGGAGGAAACAACGCCCTTGCGGACCTGGCCCTTCTGCAGCTGGTGCAGGAACTCGGAGCGAACCTCGGACTGGGTCTGCTCGAGGTATGCACGGCGGGAGAGGACAACGTTGTTGCGCTGCTTGTCCAGCTCGATGATCTTTGCTTCCAGCTCCTGGCCGATGTACGGCTCCAGGTCACGGACGCGACGCATCTCAACCAGGGATGCAGGCAGGAAGCCACGCAGGCCGATATCCAGGATGAGGCCGCCCTTGACAACCTCGATAACGGTACCGGTAACAGGCTCTTCCTTGGCCTGCAGCTCCTCGATGGCGCCCCATGCGCGCTCGTACTGCGCACGCTTCTTGGACAGGATCAGGCGACCTTCCTTGTCCTCCTTGGTGAGAACAAGTGCGTCAACCTCATCGCCGACCTCAACAACCTCGTCCGGGTTGACGTCGTGCTTGATGGACAGCTCGCGGGAAGGGATAACACCTTCGGTCTTGTATCCGATGTCCAGCAGTACCTCGTCATGGTCAACCTTGACGACGGTACCCTCGACAATGTCACCATCGTTGAAGTACTTGATGGTGGCGTCTACAGCTGCGAGGAAGTCCTCTGCGGTTCCGATATCGTTAATCGCAACCTGCGGGGTGTTAGAAGATGGCATATTGAAAAAATGCTCCGAATAAATGTAGGAAATCGAAATTGGACAACTGCGCGTCTCTCGAAAAAAGCTTGCTAAGCTGCGCAAATGCAGCTAAAAAGAGGAATATTCGATCCCGCCTCGTGATTGCTTAAAGCCTTCCTACAGGGGCTTAGAACAACCCGTGGCATAGACACGCCCGTCCAACACTACATCTGTCCAGCTTAAAGGGCAAATACACGGACCAACTATTTCGCAAAGGAATTTCTCCCACCGTGACTTCCCCCTCGCACGCAAACCAAGCCTACTGGGATAGCGACGCCGTCAACTACCACGCCGAGCACCCCGACTACCTTTCTTCCTTTTACTGGTGCCCAGAAATGCTCCACGAAGACCAAGCACACTTGCTAGGCGACGCCTCGGCTTCCTCCGTCCTCGAAATTGGCTGTGGCTCCGCCCCGTGTACCCAATGGCTTCAGACACGCGCGCACTTCGCCACCGGCTTCGATATTTCCCGCGGCATGCTCAACCACGCTGCACCCGGACTCCCCTTAACCCAGGCCGATGCACTGTCACTCCCCTACGCCACGGGCTCTTTCGACGCAGCATTCTCGGCGTTCGGCGCCTTCCCTTTTCTTGCCAACCTTGACTTAGCCCTAAGTGAAGTCTCCCGTGTCCTCAAACCTGGCGGTCGCTTTGTTCTTTCGGCCAACCACCCCATGCGCTGGATATTCCCTGATGATCCCACCGATCTGACGGCCGATATCAGCTATTTCGATCGCGCTTATCTGGAGCAAGACCGCGATGGCAACCTGACCTATGCGGAATTTCATCGCACTATCGCGGATTGGTTTCAGGCTTTACAGGGCGAAGGTCCGTTTCTTATCGAGGACATTATCGAGCCCGAATGGCCTAGGGATCTCACCACTACGTGGGGCCAATGGTCGCCGGAGCGCGGCGAAATCTTCCCCGGCACGATTATTTTCGTCTGCCGGAATTGCCGCTAACCTATGGGCATGATTCTGGATCGAATTGGCCTACTCTTGCGTCGCGGCCTCGCATGGTGGATCGACGCCTTCCTGGCAGCGGCCGTTATCGTTGTGGCGCGCTGGGCAATCAATGCACTTGCCGACGCCCCCTTAACCGGCCACACCCTCGAGATTTACAACGCTGTGGCCCTCGCCCTAGTCTTTTATGCCTACCGCGTATGGGTCGAGGCCACCAAGGCGACGTCGCTGGGAAAATGGTCGCTCAAGCTGGAGATCATAGCTACCCACCCCGGATGGCGCGCAGCCTGCCTCCGCAATTCCTGGCTGTTACTTTCTATGCTCACACTGACCGGTTTGCCGATAGTCATGCCGCTACTACTAAGCGTTTTGAGCGTCTGCGTCCTCGCCTTCGGCCAAACACCGTTCGACATGCTAGCGAATTGCCTAGTTGAGCGCCGACCTCAGATGGACACGCCTTCTTTTCGCGGCACCAAGTAATACAGGAGCGCAAGGACTACCAGGACAGCGAACATCCACGAAGATGGGAAGAGGAATGCTAGTGCCGTAGCTACCACCATCACCGCTACGGCCGTTAGCCTCCTGACCTTCGGGTTGGGTGCCACGCGGGCGATGGTCATGGCGGCGACAACATACGACACCGCCAAAATTCCGTACCCGATTACACTCACCCTATATTCTGCAAGATACCGTTCGAGCCCGAAGTCAGCAATATCGGTGGCAGGAAAGGTTACTTGAATGGCCCAAAGGCTTTCAAAAATGCGCAGGGTCCATTTATTCGTCTTCTCTTCTAACGTCACTGCTCGACAATTCCCTTCTTGGCTTTTCGACTTACACTCATAACTTTTTCCGCACAGAAAACGCTACCTAAAAACTTAGTGCGCATCCCGCCACAGCTTTTGAACTTTCCGCATTGCATAGCCGGGCATGCCCAAGTCCTCAATGCCTTGCTTATTCCACGTTCCGCGGACCTGGCCGTCCACCACGATGGCGCGGCGAAATACTCCACGATTTCCCGGTACCAGTACTTCATGGACCTCGTTTGTCATCGCAAATAGACGGTCTTGATAACCCAAGATGTACTCGTCAAATGCTCCCAGCAGCAATACCGATTGCTTCTTTCGCGCTTCGGCCATTTCCACTATCTCAGCCGACACAAGGTCCTGGGAAACTTCGCCGCAGCGCATGATGTCCGGCGCGAGGTTTTCGGCTGCGGGCCGTATCAGTCTTTGTGGGAGCTTTGCCCACCAGGCAAAGTCGTGCAATGTTGCGGGACCGTGCGTTCGGAAGTACCGAGTCATCAGCTCCGCGGTCGCCGCGACTTTATCGCCGTTGAAGGTCTCCTCTAGCCCCGGCAGATCCACGGGTGTGATGAGCTGATCTGCTCCGGAATAGACGGCGTGACCGCTTTCCATTGCTACACGCACGACATGCCAGAAAGGCACGTCGGGCAACGCTGCGGCAGCCCGTTCTTTCAGCTCAGCACGTGAAAGCGGACGATCAATGAGCTTGGTTACCTCCGCCCGCAGCTCGCTATCGCCCTTGCGTCCCTTGGCGCAGAGTTCAGTTATCCAGCCTATGTCCTTGATAGAAGCCGCGAAAAGCGTATTGCGCATGGGATACCCACGCACAATGTTTCCAGCATCTGAATGGTCTTTCGCCCGCAAGGCCAGTGACCGGCGCACCGAATGCAAGTCTTGGCCTTGCATGACGCCGAAGGCGCGGGCTGTCTCCTCAGCGCTCTCCCACCGCCTCATGGTTAGGCCTTGCGAGGCGAGCCTCAAGCGCGCCTTTTCCCGGCGGGAGAATATAACCGAGCTAGTGGGCTGCGGCATCCCAATCCTTGCCGGCTCCGGCGGAGACCTCTAGCGGCACGTTCAGCTCGATCGCTGAGTCCATCTCGCGCTCGAGAATCTCTCGAACTTCGTCCGCCTCACCGGGGGCGACTTCGACCACCAATTCATCGTGTACCTGAAGCAGCACACGGGACTTCATCCCTTGCAGTGCGCGGTCTACGCGAATCATCGCCACCTTAATAATGTCAGCGGCAGTGCCCTGAATCGGTGCATTAAGCGCCGCGCGCTCCGCGTTCTCGCGTGCTAGGCGGTTATCGGAGTTCAGCTCTGGCAAGTAGCGGCGACGACCGAAGAGCGTTGCCGTGTAGCCATCCTTGCGGGCTTGGACCACGACTTCATCGAGGTACTTCTTCACGCCGCCAAAGCGCTCAAAGTAGCTTTCCATAATGGACTTTGCCTCCCCCGCCGGAATGCCCAATTGCTGGGATAGACCGAAAGCGGAAAGTCCGTATACCAACCCATAAGACATTGCCTTGACTCGGCGGCGCAGCTCGGGTGTCACTTGGTCAACGGGAACGTCAAAGACTCGGGAGCCAACATAGTTGTGCAGGTCTTCGCCTTCCTTGTAGGCCTCGATGAGGCCCGGGTCAGCGGAAAGGTGCGCCATGACACGCATCTCAATCTGCGAGTAGTCCGCAGTCATGAGTTCGTCAAAGCCAGTGCCCACAATGAAGGCAGAACGGATCTGGCGGCCGGCCTCCGTACGCACAGGGATGTTTTGCAGGTTGGGTTCGGTGGACGACAAACGGCCGGTCGAGGCCACGGTTTGGTTAAACGTGGTGTGAATGCGGCCGTCAGGCTGCACAGTTTTGATGAGACCTTCCAAGGTGGTCTTCATCTTCTGGTACTCGCGGTGTGCCAAGAGGTGATCCAGGAAGGGATGAGGGTTCTTAGCCGCGAGCTGTTCAATCTCCTTGGCCGCGGTGGAGTAACCCGTCTTCGTCTTTTTGGTCTTGGGCAGCTCAAAAGTCTCAAAGAGCACGGTTTGTAGCTGCTTCGGCGAATTCAGGTTGAGCTTGTCATCGCCGGCAAGCTCGCGGGCGGCGCGCTCTTGTTCGGCAACCTGCTCTACAAAGGCATCCTTTTGCGTTTCGAGAATGTCAACGTCAACGGCGATTCCGGTAGCCTCCATGCGCGCCAGGATGGTTACCAGCGGCAACTCGAGGTCGGTATAGAGCTCGAAAGAGTCAATCTCCTGTAGCTCCGCGGTGAGCCGCTCTGCCAGCTCCATAATTGCCGCGGCCTGGTCAACCAGGGAGGAATCGTCCAGCAATGAAAGCTGCTCCGTGGCGGCGCTGAGGGTCTTTTGGAGGTGGCGCTGGTAGACGTCGGAAAGCGCGTAAGTGCGCTGACCTGGGCGAAGAAGGTAGGCGGCAAGGGCTGTGTCATGGGCGATGCCAGCCAGCTCAATCCCACGACCGGCAAGCATATGGAAGGCCGCCTTTGCCTCGTGGAAATACTTTGGCGCCTCAGATGCTAACCACTGAGCCAGGGCCTTATCGTCCTCGGCTGAAAGATCGCCCAGCTCCACTTGTAGGCCGTGGCGTTCCTGGTCCACGAAAGCAATCGCCGAAGCATCACCCTGCCCCGGGTTTCCCTCGCCTTGGACATACACCGCAACGTGCTCGCGGCCGGGCAACCACTGGGACAGTGGCTCGTCATCGATGACTGTCTCGAGCTCTTGGACTTCCTCTGTCTGCTCGGCCGCCTCAGCACCATCATTGGGAATGGCGGCGAGTACGCGATCACGCAGGTTGGTACCGAACTCCAGGTCGTCGAACTTGGCGGCAACGTCGGCGACCTTGGCTTCCTTAAAGGCCAAGTCATTTGGACCGACCTCTAGGTCCATGTCCGTAATCATCTGAGTGAGCTTGCGGTTCATCTGCACCTGCTCGATGCGCTCGCGGAAGTTATTGCCCACCACGCCCTTAATTTCCTCGGCGTGCTCTACCAAGGATGCCAAGTCTCCATACTTGACAATCCACTTGGTGGCCGTCTTCTCGCCCACCTTTGGGATGCCCGGCAAATTATCGGAAGGATCGCCACGCAACGCGGCAAAGTCTGGGTACTGCGCGGGGGTGAGACCGTACTTCTCTTCTACCGCGGAAGGGGTAAAGCGGTGGAGCGTGGATACGCCCTTCATGGGATAGAGCACCGTCGTGGACTCATTAACCAACTGCAGGTAGTCACGGTCACCGGTAACGATGAGGGTCTCATAGTCCTGCGCCTCGGTAGCAAGGGTAGCCAGAATGTCATCGGCCTCGAAGTTCTCCCGAGAGAGGGTGGTAATTCCCAGTACCTCGAGCACCTCGCGAATGAGGTCTACCTGACCCTTGAATTCCTCCGGCGCAGCCTCGCGCTGGGCCTTATAGTCCGGAAACATCTCGGCGCGGAAGGTTTTGCGCCCCACGTCGAATGCCACCGCAATGGCGTCGGGGGCCTCTTCCGCCACGATATTAGAGAGCATCGATAAGAAGCCATACACGGCATTAGTGTGCTGACCTCCTGAGGTGGAGAAATTATCCACCGGCAGGGCATAGAAGGCGCGAAAGGCCATAGAGTGGCCGTCAATGAGCAGAAGTCGAGGCTGATTAGTAGTCACCTGCCCCATCCTAGAGAAGCACGCCGACATCCGAACACCCCGGTGCAGATTTTGTGGATGACGTGCGCATTCCCCCGCTGCCCCTACCCAATTAGGAATTCGCCTAGTGCCTGCGCTACTATTTTCACAGTCAAAGGCAGTCCGCCTTTACACTGTGCGCCCCTGTAGCCCAATTGGCAGAGGCAACGGATTCAAAACCCGTCCAGTGTGAGTTCGAGTCTCACCTGGGGCACAAATCATTACGGGGGTTCGGTAAACTTTCGGGAGACGCTCGCCGGACGTTCGGCGGTGCACTCAATCGCGGGCGATGAGCTCGTCGCGGTTGATTTTCCCCGCGAGGGAACGCGCCACAATGAACGGCACCCAGATCATCTGGCAGTAAACGACTTTCGCGAAGAAGAGTGCGACGGAAAGCCCATCTGGTTCCACCCAGAAACGCGTCGCAAACGCCACCACCCCGCTGAGGACGAACGTCGCCAGTGAAAGGCCGAGCGACCAGCGCAATCCGTCCTCCCGGGCCTCGAGATGACGCTTCAGCTCGTACTCGTCAAGCTCCGCCTCCGGAAGATCGGAGTGGCCGATCGACTTCCTCAGTGCGTAGATGCCGAGCGCTGCCGCAAGGCTGCCGAGCATCCACAGCAGGTTCGACACGCCTTGCGCTGGGAAGTGCAGCGCAGCCGCCATTACGAGGGCGGCGACCGCACCGTCGCCTATCCGCATCGCACGTTTGCGCTGGGAGACTGTTCCAGGGATCGAGGAGGTGGTCATTTCGTGTCCTTCCGGTACATCTCGGTCGACATTGGGCTGAACTCGGTTCTGGAGAAGACCGCTTCCACTGGGAGGTTGAACACCTCGCACACCCGAAACGCGAGACTCAGGCTCGGGTTGTGGTCGCCGCGCTCCAAGGCGCCGATCGTTTGCACATTGACATCAACCGCGTCAGCGAGTTGCTGTCGCGACATGTCCCTTTCAACCCGCAGCAGTCTCACCCGGTTGAAAATGGGCTCAGTTGCAGACTTTTTTAGGGGCATACGGCAAATTGTTGCCTAAACACAACATTGTGTCAAGGCTTCCTAACCACTTCGCCAATATTCACGGATTGGATAAGATACGGCCCATGCGCAAGTCTCTCATCGCCGGCGTTACCGCCGGAGCACTCGTCCTTGCAGGCCTCCAGGTTCCTTCCTCGGCTGCAGAGCCAGCCCAGAGTGAGCCAACCCGTAACCAAGTAGGCAACGACCAAGCGGGCGATCTCGCAGCGTCGTTGGAGACCACCGCCGACGCTTTCGAGAAGCTCTCGGCGCAGGAAAACTCCTCCAGCAGCAACGATAAGGGTGCTGCCACGACGGACAACACCCCCAGGAAGCCTGGGGACCCTGCTGAGAGCCTGGAGTGGCTTGACCGTGATCCGGAAAACGACCCGCTCTACATTGACCCGGAGAAGAACCCGCTGAAGGAGATCTCTTCTTCCGACATGTTCCTCGAGTGGACCGATGGCATGGAGGAAGGTGAGGGCAAGGATTTCGTCCAGGCGTGGGCGCACAACTCCTCCGTCCCGGACACCGCAAACCCTGTGGAGCTGTGGAAGCAGGAGGCTCAGGGCTCGGCGATGATGTCCTCCGGTTTTTTCACCGGCGATTTCGCGCAGTCCTCCGCCGGTTCCAGCCAGGCCACCTCGGTGCTTATCCCGGTCTTCCTGGGTGTGTTCGTGATCGGTTCGCTGATTGAGCTGGTTATGCGCGGTATTCGCATGGTGCAGCAGTAGCCGAGACGTTTGCTTATCGACGGCCACAGGGGTGCCCTTGGGCCGTCGATACGCATTTGCACCCCGGTGTAATATACGATGCATTGTAAATATTCATCGTGTATTGGAGCCGGTATGCAACACACCACCTCCCTGCGCGTCGCCGCGTGCTTGGCCGCGACGACGCTGCTCGCGGGTTGCGTAACCAACGAGGAGGGCGGCAACCCGGACGGCTGGGAACCGATCGTCCCCGACGCTGTGCCTGAAATCGCGGCCATGGTGCCACCCGAGATCGCCGCGGACCGCGTGCTCAACGTTGGCACCAACCCGCCGTTCGCCCCGTTCGAGTTCAAAGATTCACACGGCCAGATCATAGGGGTAGAGATGGACCTCGCCCGCGCCGTCGCCGGCGTCATGGGGCTGGATTTTCACGCCGAGGACATGGACTTCGCCATGATCCTGCCCGCTGTATCCGCGGGCAGCTTGGATGCCGGCGCGTCCGGGTTCACGGACAACGAGGAGCGCCGCCAGTCCTACGACTTTGTCAATTTCCTCTACGCCGGCGTGCAGTGGGCCGCGCAGCCGGGCAACGATGTGGACCCCAACGACGCCTGCGGCCTGACCGTGTCGGTCCAGCGCACCACGGTCTCCGACACTGACGACGTGCGCCCCAAATCTGAAGCCTGCGAGGCAGCGGGCAAAGAACCGATCACCGTGCTCGCGTTCGACACCGCCGATAACGCCGCCCTTGCCGCGCTGGTGGGGCGCGCAGACGCGTACAGCGCAGACTCCCCCGTCTCTGCGTGGGCTGTGGAGCGTTCCGACGGCGAGCTGGAGATGATCGGCGAGATGTTTGACGCCGCACCCTACGGTTTCGCCGTGCCGAAAGGCTCGCCGCTTGCGCCCGCCATGGCCGCGGCGATGCAGCACCTCATCGAGAACGGCGAATATGCGCGCATTCTTGACCAATGGAACATCGACACGGGCTTACTCGACCGCGCCTTGATCAACGAACAACCCCTGGGAGGACAGTGAGCATGAGCACCCCCTATTCCGAATATGCCGCTAAAAGCGCGCAGCAGGGCGAGCGCACCCGCCCCGAGCGCATTGAGGCCAAGCCGCTGCGCCACCCGGGACGCTGGGCGCTTGCTGCGTTGCTCGTGGTGCTTGTGGTCTGGTTTGCCATCGGCGCCGCGCGCAACGAGGCCTACGGGTGGAGCACCTACTTCACTTACCTGCTAGACACCCGCATCGCCACTGCCGCGCTGCATACCATCGCAATTACGGTTTTGGCCATGGTCATCGGCGTCATCGGCGGTGTGCTGCTCGCCGTCATGCGCATGAGCCCGAACCCGGTGTTCAAAACCGTGAGCTGGGTTTTCCTCTGGATCTTCCGCGGGACCCCCGTCTATGTGCAGCTGATGTTCTGGGGGCTCGTGGGAGCTATCTACGACACGATCAACCTCGGCTTCACCGAGATTCCGCTCGACCCGTTCACGTCCTCCGCCTTCGCACTCGCCGTGGTGGGTCTGGGGCTGAACGAGGCCGCCTACATGGCTGAAATCGTGCGCTCCGGCGTCTCTGCCGTACCGGAGGGACAGGTAGAGGCGTCCAAGGCACTCGGCATGAGCTGGGGCCAAACCATGCGCAGGACGGTACTGCCGCAGGCCATGCGCATCATCATCCCGCCGACCGGCAACGAGTTCATCTCGCTGCTGAAGACCTCCTCCCTCGTCGTGGCAGTCCCCTACTCCCTCGAGCTCTACGGCCGCTCCATGGACATCGCCGCAGCGCTGTTTGAGCCGGTGCCGCTGCTGCTCGTGGCCGCAACCTGGTACCTGGTGATCACCTCGGTACTCATGGTCGCCCAGCACTACTTGGAGCGGTACTTCGACCGTGGCGCCACCCGCCAGCTCACCGCCCGCCAGCTGGCAAGCCTCGCGGACGCCGAGGGCACCATCCCCAACAACGTTGAGATCGTCGAAGACCCGCAGAAGAAGGGGCAACGCTAATGACCATCAAGCAAACGCCAATGATCCAAGCCGTGGACGTGTGGAAGTCCTTCGGCAACCTCGACGTGCTCAAAGGCATCGACATGGAGGTCTACCCCGGCGAGGTCGCGTGCCTGATCGGCCCCTCCGGCTCTGGCAAGTCCACACTGCTTCGCTGCGTCAACCACCTGGAGAAGGTCAACGCCGGCCGCCTCTACGTCGACGGCGAGCTGATCGGCTACAAGGAGCGCGACGGCGTGCTGCACGAAATGAGCGAGAAGGACGCCGCCAAGCAGCGCCGCGACATCGGCATGGTGTTCCAGAACTTCAACCTTTTCGGGCACCGCACTGTGATGGACAACATCATCGAGGCTCCCGTCCACGTGAAAGGCGAGCCGGTGGAGCAAGCCCGTGCCCGCGCGATGGAGCTGCTCGAGATGGTCGGCCTCGGCTCCAAAGCGGATGCGTACCCCATCCAACTTTCCGGCGGCCAGCAGCAGCGCGTGGCTATCGCGCGCGCCGTTGCGATGGATCCGAAGCTCATGCTTTTCGACGAACCGACCTCGGCCCTCGACCCCGAGCTCGTCGGCGAAGTGCTACGCGTGATGCGTGAACTGGCAGAGCAGGGCATGACCATGCTGGTGGTCACCCACGAGCTGGCTTTCGCCCGCGAGGTGGCGGACAAGGTCGCGTTTATGGACGGCGGCCAGATCATCGAGTACGGCACCCCTGAAGAGGTACTCGACAACCCGCAGCACGAACGCACCAAGGCGTTTGTGTCCACCCTTTTCTAGCAGGAAGAACGGCGCCGCCAGAACAGGGCGGCGCCCAGCGCTGATCCAGACGGCGCTACCGGTACTTTTCCAGCATCGCCTCGCGCACGGTGTCCGGGACCAAGCCAGTGACGTCCCCGCCGTACTTTGCCACCTCTTTGGTCAGCGACGAGGAGATGTATCCGTATTTTTCGTCGGTGAGTAAGAAGTACGTATCCACGCCGGTGAGACGGCGGTTCATCTGCGCCATGGGTAGCTCGTACTCGTAGTCCAGCGAGGAGCGCAGTCCCTTGACCAGGGCAGTGATGTGGTGGGCGGAGGTGTAGTCCACCAGCAGGCCGCCCCAGCTATCCACGCGCACACCGGGCAGGTGGCCGGTGGCCTCGCGGATAAGCTCCACGCGTTCCTCGACGGTGAACAGCCCTGAAGTCTTTGTCGGGTTGCCGGTCACTAGCACCACAACTTCATCGAAGTGACGTGAGGCGCGGGTGACAATATCAAGATGGCCGTTCGTGATCGGATCAAACGAACCGGGGCACACTGCAGTAGTCATCTAGTCCTTCACCTCTGCTTCGGGGTCTGCGTAGACGGCCATGTCCATACGCGCGATGCCGTACAGACGCTTCTTCAGCTTCTGGCCGGTCGGGGTGAACTCCGCAGGCCATGCCGTTTCGGGGCTTTCACGGTGGCGTTCGACAACAACCACAGCGCCGTCGCGAAGCGTGGGCTTGAGCGCCTCGACCATCTCGGCGACGGCTTCGTCGATAAGCTCGTACGGCGGATCAGCGAGAACCATGTCGAAGTGCTTGCGCGGGGCCCGGGCCAGGTAGGTCGACGCCTTAACCGGCTCAACCCGCGTGTTGGGATGGCCGACCACGCTAGCGTTGTATTCAATGACCCGCACGGCCTCGGGATTGTTTTCCACCAGCACCACCTCCGCAGCACCCCGAGAGGCCGCCTCGAGTCCGAGCGCCCCAGAGCCCGCGAAAAGGTCGAGCACATTCATATCCACGAACCCGAAGCGGACCTGGAGGGAGGAAAACAGTCCCTCGCGGGCTCGGTCCGAAGTGGGTCGCGTGCCCTCTGGCGGCACCTTGATCTTGCGGCCTCTGGCTTCGCCGGAAATGATGCGGTTCATGCGGACAACTTTAACGCGCTAGCTCTTATCCAAATACTCGAAGTCTTCAGCGACAAAGTGCGCGGTGGCCGCGCGGGCGTATTCCAGGTTGTCGGTGACCAGTCGCTCGGCGTCGTCGTAGGCACGCCGGACCAGCTCGTAATCCTCCACGAGGTTCAGCAGCTTCAGCGTGCGGTGCTGGCCCGACTGTTCGGTGCCGAGTATGTCACCTTCGCGCCTGTTCAGCAGATCCAGTTCCGCCAGAGCAAAGCCATCGGTGGTGGCAGCGACCTGGGACACGCGCTCGAAAGACGGGGAATTCTCTTCCGCCAACGTGTGGAACAGGCACAGCGACTGGTTGCCGCCGCGGCCCACACGACCGCGCAGCTGGTGCAGCTGGGACACACCGAAGTGCTCGGACTCGCGCACCATCATCACGGTGGCGTTTGGCACGTCGACGCCCACCTCGATCACGGTGGTGGCGATAAGCACGTCCACCCCGCCGGCGGCGAAGTCCGCCATCACGCTGTCCTTCTCCTCACCCTTCATGCGCCCATGCAGCACAGCCACGTTGAGGCCCGCGAACTCGGTGGCGGACAGCTCAGCGAACACTTCGACGACACCGCCCTCGCCCTCGATGCGCGGGCACACCACGTAGGCCTGGTGGCCGGCGGCGACCTCCTCCCGGATCTTCTCCCACGCACGCGCCACCCAGCGCGGCTTGAACTCCGGCACCACGGCGGACTGGATGGGTTTGCGCCCACCCGGCAACTCGCGCAGCGTGGAGACCGCGAGGTCGCCGAAGACGGTCATCGCGATCGTGCGCGGGATCGGGGTTGCCGTCATCACCAGCAAATGGGGGGTGGTCTCCCCCGCCTTGGCGCGTAGGGCGTCGCGCTGCTCCACGCCGAAGCGGTGTTGTTCATCCACCACCACCAGCCCGAGGCGGAAAAACTCCACGCCATCTTGGATAAGCGCATGGGTGCCCACAACGATGTCGGCCTCGCCGGAGACGATCTTGAGCAGCGCGTCTTGTTTCTGCGCCACGGTCATAGATCCGGTGAGCGCCACGACGCGGGTAGGCAGTCCTGCGTTCATCAGCATCCGGGTCATAGACCGGGCGTGCTGCAGCACCAGCACCTCAGTGGGAGCGAGGAACGCGCACTGCGCGCCGTTGTCCACCGCCTGCAGCATGGCAATCAGCGCCACGATCGTCTTACCGGAGCCCACCTCCCCCTGGAGCAGCCGGCTCATGGGCACAGTCTGCGACATGTCTCGGGTGATCTCCGCGACGACCTCGTCCTGGCCCGATGTGAGCGGGAACGGCAAGCGCTGCACTAACAAGTCCTGGTCTTGGCCGACTACCCGCGGGAGGGCTGGTGCCGAACGTGCTTCCGCATCCGCTCGGCGCACGCCCATCGCCAGCGCCACGGAGAGCGCTTCGTCGTACTTCAACCGCTGCAGAGCACGCGAGGGCCCCTCCGGGCCGGGCTCGTGGATCTGATGGATGGCAGAGTTCAACGGCAAAAAGCCGATGGGGGTGAACCCCAAAGGTTCGTCGATAGGCGGCAGCGTGTTCAGCACCGCGTGCACCGCGCCCATGATGGTCCAGGTGCTCACATTTTTCACCGCCGGGTAGATGGGCAGCCATTCCCGCCCGCTCATAATCTGCTCGATGTCGCCGAAGTGGCCCAGCTGTTTGAGGGAGCCGGTGGCTTCCGTGGGCCCGTCGAGGAGCACGAAATCAGGGTGTGAAAGCTGCGGCTGGTTGCGGAAAACATCGTACTTGCCGGTGAACATCACCCGGCGCCCCTCCTTCAGCACACGCTGGGCGTAGTGGGAACCGAAGAAGGTGGCCTGAAACACCTGGCGGCCATCGTCAACGTAGACCTTGTAAATCGGCCGTTTTGGCTGTTTATTCGTGTAAAACTGCTCGGTGGCGGTGACGGTTCCAACGATGTTCAGCGTGTCTCCCGGTTTCACCCCCGACAGGTCGGCACCGGTGCCGTAGTGGAGGTAGCGGCGCGGGTAGTGGCGCAGCAGTTCGCCGCAGGTGTGGATGTCGAGGTGCTTGCCTATCGCCTTGGCCTGTTTCAGCGGAATGACCAGGTTGAGCGGACGAGTGTCCTCGAACCCCAGCATTTACTCCACCCCAATCTCCGCGCAGGCTTGCAGTCCGTCCGCGGGATAGACCATGACGTCGACACCCAGCCTCTCCGCAAGATTTTCGAGCTGGTCCGCCTGCAGCTCGCCGGGATCGAAGAGGATGCTCACCTGCTCGCCACCGTGCTCTAATAGACGGCGGCAGGCGCGCTCAACAGCTTCCATCGGCTCGTCCGCCACCAGCATGTGCTCGCCGCGGGAGGTGACCACCACATCTCCCTTCGCCACGGCGCCGCTGAGTGTGAGCGCTCCCTTTTGCGCCCGAAACGCCAAAGCGGTGCGCATCTCTCCGGCCGCCTCAGACATGGTGAATGCCGCTGTGGCGAGTGGCTGCGCGGGGTCGTGGACGGACAGCGCCGCAATTCCGGAAACCAGCCGCACCGTGGGCAAGATAGTGATGGTTTGTTCGACAGCGCGGACCGCGTGCTCCACCTCGGCCAGCTCGGCGTTGCTCAGCTGACCGTTGGGCAGCACGATGACCTCATCGCTGCCGGAGCGGGTAATCGCGTCGAGCATCGCGGCGGCCACATTCCGGCCCGGCGCGACAGTGACTGCGCCGGAGGCAGCGTAAAGCGAGGTTACGGAGCCTGGGGGTGTGACTGCGATGATGAGCCGCTCGGGTTGGCCTGCCGGTAGCAGGCTCGGCAGGACTTCTAAGCGGAGGTGCGACACCGCGCCGGAGGCGAAGGCTTCCTCGATAACGTTTCCGGCTTCGCGGGAGTGGATGTGCACTCTGCCGTCGGTATCGCTGATGCGCGCGATGATCAGGCTGTCGCCCATGCCTTCGAGCCGTCCTTGAAGCGCGTCGAGGTCGCCGCGGAAGTCAAACATCACTTCTAGTTCGGCTTTCGTGCCGTGGCTTTCGGCAACATGCCTATCGACGTCCTTCGGTTCCCTCTCCCCCGGTTGCCCGTCCGTCAACGTTTCCAGTACCGCGACGAGACCTGCGCCACCCGCGTCCACGACACCTGCTTCCTGTAACGCAGGCAGTTGGGTCCGCGTCAGCTCCAGAGCGTCGCGCGCAGCTTGCGTCGCGGCCACAGCGACGCTGCCCAAGCGGCTCCCGACGGCACCCCGCGCAGCGTCGGCTGCGGCGCGCAGCACAGAGATGATGGTGCCCTCGACCGGATCTGCAATCGCGCGGTCCACAAAACCGACTGCGTTGGTCAGGGCTATGGCGAGCATCTCCCCTTCAGACTCGCCGTAGTGCGCGGCCTGAGCGAACCCGCGGAGCACCTGGGATAGCACCACGCCGGAGTTGCCGCGCGCGCCGCGCACTGCGCCCACGGCGAGTGCTTCGGCGACGTCGGCCAGGCCTGCTCCTGCGGGCAGCGCAGACGCCTCCTTCACCGCTGCTGTCATGGTGTGCGCCATGTTGGAGCCCGTGTCGGCGTCGGGCACTGGGAACACGTTGAGTTCGTTGATCTCAGCTCGCTTGCGTTCCAGCTCGCCAGCTGCGCGACGAGCCCAAGCGAGAAGGCTTGGGCCGTCGGCGAGCGGAGATACAGACATGCTGGGAGAGTTTACAGGGTCTGCTTACAGCGCCCAGTTCACTGGCTGGGCACCCATGGCCTCCAGTGCCTGGTTCGCCCGTGAAAACGGCCGGGAGCCGAAGAACCCCCGGGACGCTGACAGTGGCGAGGGGTGGGCTGACTCAATGCGCGGTGTATCGCCCAGGAACTTTGCGGCCGTCTGCGCGTCGCGGCCCCAGAGGATGGCCACCAACGGAGCGTCGCGAAGCACGAGCGCTTCGATGGCGGCCTGCGTGACCGCCTCCCACCCCTTGCCGCGGTGTGAGGCGGGTTTGCCTGGACGCACGGTAAGCACCCGGTTGAGCAGGAGAATTCCCTGTTTCGACCAGGAGCTTAAGTCTCCGTCCGCGCGCGGCGGCACGCCGATGTCCGCCTCGAGCTCTTTGTAGATGTTCACCAGCGAGCGCGGCGGCGCCACACCAGGTTGTGTGGAAAACGCCAAGCCCATCGGGTGGCCCGGGGTGGGGTACGGGTCCTGGCCAACGATGAGCACTCGCACATCGTCGAAGGGGTCTGCGAACGCGCGCAGGATGTCGTGGCCGCGCGGCAGGTACTCCCCCTGCGCGCGGAGGAAATCCCCCATCGCGTGAATCTGGTCTTCTACAGGGGCGAGCGGTTCCTGCCACGATTCGTGCACCGGCAGCATCAGAAGCTCTCCCATCCGCGAGCGGTGGCGGGCTCCGCGCCGTCAATACGCACACCCGGCTTCCGGGACACCGTGCCGATGGAGCGAAAGCCCACTGGCGCAGACCCCTCGATAGTGCCCACCAGGGTATGGTCCTCCCCGCCTGCGAGAACCCACTCCCACGGGTCGACGTCGAGGAGTTCACCGGCGTCGCGCAGCAGCGCATCGGGCGTTAGGGCGTTGGAGGCGAGATCTATCCCAACGCCAGATACTTCCGCGATCTGGGAGATATCGCGGATCAAGCCATCGGAATTGTCCGTCATGGAACACGCCCCGGCAGCGCGCGCAACCACTCCCCGGCCGGGGGTCAGCTGCGGTACCTGGTGGGCTGCTACCAGCGGCTCTAAGGCTGGCGGGACCGCAACTCCCGCCTGCAGCAACGCGAGGCCAGCGGCGGAGTAGCCGATGCGCCCGTGGGCGATGACGCGGTGGCCCGGACGCGCACCAGCAAGGGTCAGTGGCGGACGGTTGCCGCCGAGCGCGCCGATGGCGGTGACGGACACGACCAGGTGATCGCCGCCGGTGACGTCCCCGCCCACGAGCTCGCAGGCGTAGTCCGAGGCCATGTCGCCTACTCCCCGGGCGATCTCCTCCATCACTACAACCGGCATGTCGGGGTGGGCGGATACCGCCAACAGCGCTGCGATTGGGCGTGCGCCCATGGCTTCGATGTCCGCGAAGTTCTGCAGCGCGGCTTTGCGCCCGATGAAGTACGGCGTGCTTGTGTCGGAGGTGAAGTGGCGGCCCTGCACGAGCATGTCGGTGGCCGCCACCACTCGCGAGTTCGGGGTTGGAGGTGCCAGCACTGCCGCGTCGTCGCCGTTCACCGCGGACGGGGCTTGCGCGCGGATGCGCTTGATTACGTCGCGTTCGCCGAGCTCGCGCAGCGTCAGCCCGCCGGTGGGAAAGCCTGTCTCAATCACGTCCTCGCCAGCCCTTTCACTACAGTTGCCGCCATGAGTTCCACGGCGCACGACCCACAGATTAACCGCACCACCATCTACGTAAGCCTTGGGCTGGCGGTGCTGCTGGTCCTCGGCGTGCTGGTAGGCGCCCGCGTGTATTTCAACCGCGTGGCCCTGCAGCCGGTGGCGATGACGGAGCTTCCGGCACCAGACGCGCAAACACCAGAGTGCGCGCAGCTAATCGACGACCTCCCGGCCACCCTCGCCGGGCTCAAGCGCGCCGAGTTGGCCGAGCCCGCGCCAGCGGGAGCCGCCGCGTGGCAGGCCTCCTCCACCGAGCGCATCACCCTGCGCTGCGGGGTGGACGCTCCCGCCCAGTACACCCCATACGCGTCCACTGAAGATGCGGACGGTACCCGCTGGCTGCAGGTGAACGATTTGACCCCCGGCTCCTCCCTTGCCACGTGGTACACGGTGGACCGCTCGCCGATTTTGGCCGTCACCGCGGATGTGACCCAGCTGGCTGACGGTATCCCACCGCTCTCTGCGCTGCCCACCGGCACTCTCACCGGGCCCGCCCCGCAACAGCGCCCCGCGCCGCTAGCTGACCTGGCACCGGCCGGTGATGCTGGCACGTGCGACGCGCTCATCGCCGCAGCCCCCGATTCCATCGCTGACGGCTACACCCGCGTCGATGCGCGCAGCCCGCACACCGTCGCGTGGTCCGCGCCTGGCCAAGACGCAATTGTGCTGCGCTGCGGTGTGGCCGCGCCAGAGAACTACGGCCCCGGCGCCCGCCTCGACCAGGTCAACGGCATCCCCTGGTTCGAAGACGTCAAGCTGGCCAACGGCACTACCGCGTCCACCTGGTACGCCATGGGGCGCAACGTGCAGGTGGCGGCGTCCCTCCCCCAGGTGGAGAGCAACGAGGCGATTACCAACCTGACCAACCTCGTCGCTGAGCACACCGCGGAACAGTAGCGGCGCCTCCCCGACGCTCTCGCCCGCCCCCGGGCGGGAGCGCGATACCTACCGCAGCGCGGTGCGGATCAGCGTGTCTAAAAGCTCCGGGTACTCCACCCCGGTGGCCCCCCACACCTGCGGGTACATGGAAATCGCAGTGAACCCGGGCATGGTGTTGACCTCGTTGAGCACCGGCCCGTTGTCGGTGACGAAGAAATCCACCCGCGCCAGCGACTTGCAGTTAAGCGCATTGAAGCAGGTCACGGCCATGTCCTGCAGCTGTCCAATCAGCTCGTCCGAGTACGGCGCAGGGATGGTGGCGGTCACGCCTTCTTCCAGGTACTTCGTTTCAAACCCGTAGAACCCCTCCGCGGAATCCTCCGTGCCGTTGAGCTTGGCGGGCACGGACGCTGCCACGGTGCCGTCGGGCCGCTCCAGCACGCCGACCTCCACCTCGTCGCCGACGAGCTCCGCTTCGACGATGACCTTGCCGTCGGACTCCAGCGCCAGCTCCACCGCGGCCGGAAGATCATCCCAGCTAGTCACCTTGGACACGCCGATGGAAGAGCCACCGTTCGCGGGTTTGACAAACACCGGCAGGCCAAGGTGCTCGCGTTCAGCCTCTGTGAGAGCCCGGGCGTGGTCAACAATCACCTCGCGGGTGACGGGTATCCCCGCCGCGGCCACGAGCTTCTTGGTGTATTCCTTATCCATCCCGCACGCGGACGCCAGCACACCCGGTCCCACATACGGCACTCCGGCCAGCTCCAGCAGGCCCTGCACCGTGCCGTCCTCGCCGTACTTGCCGTGCAGCACCGGGAAGACTGCGTCGACGGTGGTGAGGGTCTCGCCGGAGGTGACGTCGTAAAGCACCCCCCTGCGCTGCGGGTTGAGTGAAAGCGCGACTTCGCGCCCATGCGTGACGACGGGCAGCTCCGCCCCCTCCGCCGGGTTGGTCACACCCTCAACCCACACGCCGTCTTGCGTGATGCCGATGGGAAACACCTCGTACTCGCTGGGCATATGCGCCATCACCGAGTCGGCGGAGATGCAGGAAATGGAGTGCTCGGTGGACATGCCACCGTACAAAACAGCAATGCGGATCACGGAGGGACAGCCTACAGCCCGCTACTCTGCTTTCTTGCTGCGCCCCATCAGCGCCGCGATGGCGTCGGAGACGCGCATGCCTTCGTGGCACACCGCGTAGACGGCCTGGGTGATCGGCACCTCCACCGCGTGTTCCGCCGCCAGCTGGAAGATGCTGCGCGACGACACGACGCCCTCCGCCACCTGCCCCTTTGTGGCGGCGCGGGCCTCGTCGATGGTTGCGCCTTGGCCCAGCGCGGCACCGAACGTGCGGTTGCGCGACAGCGGTGAGGCGCAGGTGGCCACGAGGTCGCCCATGCCGGCCAGGCCCGCAAACGTGCGCGCGTCGGCGCCGAGCGCGGTGCCGAGGCGCGACGTTTCCGCGAGGCCGCGGGTGATGAGCGTGGCCACGGTGTTGTCGCCGAGGCCCATGCCCGCGGCCATGCCGCAGGCGAGCGCGATGACGTTCTTCGTCGCGCCGCCGATCTCGCATCCGACAACATCGGTGTTCGTGTACGGGCGCAGGTACGTCGTGGCACACGCCGCCTGAACGAGCTTCGCCCGGTTTTCGTCCGTGCAGGCGATCACAGTCGCGGCCGGCTGCTCGAGCGCCACCTCGCGCGACAGGTTGGGCCCGCTGAGCACCGCGATGCGGTCCGGGTCTGCCCCGGTGACCTCGGCGATGACCTGGCTCATACGCTGGTGCGTGCCAGTTTCCACGCCCTTGGAAATCGACAGCATCGTCGCGTCCGACGGGATCATCGGCGCCCACTTGGCCACGTTGTCGCGCATCGTCTGACTCGGCACACCGAAGACGACAATTGCGGCGTCGTCGAGTGCGTACTGCGCGTCAGCGGTCGCCTCGATGGCGGGCGGCAACTCGATACCGGGCAAGTACTCCGGATTTACGCGCGTGTTTTCAATCGTTTCCGCAAGCGCGGGCCTGCGGGCCCACAACGTGACCCGGTTGCCCGCGTCTGCGAACACCTTCGCCAGAGTCGTGCCCCATGACCCCGCGCCAAGTACCGCTACGTTGACCATATTTTCCGCATCCTCCCAGCCTGACTATCCGGTTCAACGTACCATTCGTAGCGCTGCCAGCCCATGTGCGTAACAATGGAAGGCATGCCTACGAACGCCTCGAAAGCCACCGCCAAAAGCGGAGAGCTCCACGAACAAGACAAGGACGCCCAAGGCGAGAAGTTTCTCACCGGTCGTCTCCAGGAGATTCCGCTCAAACCCCAGGACGAGTTTAAACGGACCACTTTGGCAGCCGGCGCGGTGCTGTGGCGCGGCAACCTGCGCGAGCCCGAGACTGTCGAGGTCGCCTGCATCCACCGCCCGCATTACGACGACTGGTCGCTGGCCAAGGGCAAGGTCGACCCCGACGAGTCCCTCGTGCAGACCGCTGTGCGCGAGATCAAAGAGGAAACCGGCTACGACGTGCGCCTGGGCAAGCACTTGGGCAAGACCGTCTACCCGGTGAAGAAGACCACGAAGGTGGTCTACTACTGGACCGGTGAGGTCACCGGCGGCGAGTTCGTGCCCAACGACGAAGTCGACGAAATCCGCTGGCTGCCGATCGACGAGGCGACTGCGCTGATGACCTACGACCTCGACCGCGAGGTGCTCGCCAAGGCGCAGAAGCGCTTCCGCACGCCGGCCGACGCGCGCATCCTTTACGTGCGCCATGCCCGCGCGCACGACCGCGCCAAGTGGTCCGGCGACGACAACCTGCGCCCGCTGGACAAGAAGGGCCGCCGCCAGTCCGAGATGCTCGTGCCTTTGCTCAGCGCGTTCAACCCCGAGCGCATCTACTCGGCTGTTCCCGAGCGCTGCCAGACCACGGTCGCGCCGCTGGCGGATGAAAGTGGCCTTGACGTGGTCGTCGACAAGCGCTTCGGAGACGACGCGTGGCTCGAGGACATGGTCGGCGCCCAACGCGCGATCACTGAGGTCATCGCGGAGGGCGGCACCAGCGTGGTCTGCGCCCAGGGCGAGGTCATCCCGGGCATGCTCGCGTGGCTGTCTGCCCAGGGCACTTTGCCCATCGACGGCGACATCAACGCCAAGAAAGGCTCCGTGTGGGTGCTGAGCTTCCACGACGGCCAACTCACCGGCGCCGACTACATTCCCTCGGCCCTGCCCGTGATCTAGCACCGCGACAACACGTTTCACGAAAAAGAAAGGACGCGCAGATGGCAACAGCATTTCCCGCCATTTCCCAAGACCGCATTGCCGCCACGCTCAAAGCGATGGATCTGAAGTACTACCAGGAGGACACCGGTGAGACCCGCACGGCGTTTCCGGGCCTGGCCGTCTTTTTCGACGTGGCCAACGAAGGCTTCAAGGCCTCCGCGCGCTGGATGGCCACGGTGCGCGGCGCCGACCAGGTGGCGACGTTTCGCACGCGCTGCAACGAAATCAACCGCACGATGCCACTCGTGCGCGTGCACCCGGTGCGCCGCGACGACGGCACCGCAGTAGCGCTGATCGAGGCACCGTTCTTCTCCAACGACGGTTTTTCCGACGATCAGATCCGCGAAATGCTGGAGTACTACTTCTCCGCCATCCACCACATCGCGCAACTCCTGCGCGATGCGCTACCGGATGTTGAAGAGACCTTGCCGACGAACTCCACCGGCACCGATTCGAACCAGGAGGCGTAAAACATGACCGCACAGACGAGCAACGTGAGCATCGAGCGCGTCAAGGCGCTGTTCGACAAAGAAGGCTGGAAGTACGAATCGGCGCAGCAGGGACCTGCGATTCGCTCCGGATTTTCCGGCATCGGGTTGGAAATCAACGTCATCGAGCCGAACCTCAATGTGGTGACCACCCTGGCGGCAGATTCGGTCAAGGCTGAGCAGTTCGACGAGGTGCTCGAGTGGGTGGAAAACTACAACTTTGACAAGGCCTACCCCACTGTCACCGCTATCAAGGACGAAAACCGCGGCATCACCGCGCTATCCGCGGCGTATGCCGTGCCGGGCTACTGGGAGTACACCGACGACCAGTTCGCCGCGCAAGTGAGAACCGGTATCCAGGGCGTCGTCGTGGCGTCCCGCGACTTTCTGGCGAAGTTTGCGCCGGACGTGGTGCAAAAGATTCACGACCAGGCCTAGACCTGGTCGTTCGGTCGGCCGCCGCTTAGCTTCGGACGGCCGGCTTGAACGGTGGACGGCCGGCTTCGAAGCGCTCGATGGCGGCTTCGTCGCGAAGCGTCAGCCCAATATCATCGAGACCTTCCATGAGGCGCCAGCGGGTGTAATCGTCGATCTCGAACGTGAAGGTGTTGCCGCCGACAGTGACGGTGCGGTCCTCCAGTGAGACGACCGCTTCGTCGCCGGGGTGCTGCTCGAGGTGCTTCCAGATCAGGTCGATGTCGTCCTGGTTCATCGCGCCCGCAAGCAGGCCCGCCTTGCCGGCGTTGCCGCGGAAGATGTCTGCGAAACGCGGGCTGAACACGGCCCGGAAGCCGTAGTCCATCAGCGCCCACACAGCGTGCTCGCGAGACGATCCGGTGCCGAAGTCCTCACCGGCGAACAGCACGGAGCCGTTTTTGTATGCGTCCTGGTTGAGCACGAACGTGGGTTCAGACTCGCGCCAGTTTGAAAACAGGCCGTCCTCGAAACCGGTGCGGGTGACGCGCTTGAGGTAGCGGGCCGGGATGATCTGGTCGGTGTCGACGTTGGTGCGCGTCAGCGGGACGCCGACGCCGGTGTGGGTGGTGAATTTTTCCATGGTCGGGCTCCTTTACAGATCTGCCGGGCTGGCGAGGTGGCCGGTCACCGCTGTTGCCGCGGCGACGAGCGGGGACACGAGGTGAGTGCGCCCGCCCGGGCCTTGACGGCCCTCGAAGTTGCGGTTGCTTGTCGACGCACTGCGCTCCCCCGGTTTCAACTGGTCCGGGTTCATGCCGAGGCACATCGAGCAGCCGGCGGTGCGCCACTCGGCGCCGAAGTCGGTGAAGATTTTGTCCAAACCCTCGTCCTCGGCCTGCTGCTTGACCACAGTCGAGCTCGGTACCACCAGCATGCGAGTGTTCTGCGCGATCGTGCGGCCCTTGACCACCTCGGCGGCGGCACGCAGATCCTCGATGCGCGCGTTCGTGCACGACCCCAAGAACACGGTGTCGATGGCGATGTCGCGAAGCGGGGTGCCCGGGGTGAGGTCCATGTAGGCGATCGCCTTTTCGGCGGCTGCCTTCGCGGTGTCGTCTGTGAAATCCTCCGGGTCAGGAACGTTCTCGCCCAGCGGCAGGCCCTGGCCCGGGTTGGTGCCCCAGGTGACAAACGGCGTCAGCGCCGCGCCGTCGATTTCCACAACGGTGTCGAACCTCGCGCCTTCGTCGGTAGGCAGCGTCTTCCAGTACTCCACCGCGGCGTCCCAGTCGGCGCCCTTCGGCGCGTACTCGCGGCCCTCCACGTAGTCGAAGGTGGTCTGATCCGGCGCGACCATGCCGGCGCGGGCACCGGCTTCAATGGACATGTTGCACAGGGTCATGCGCGATTCCATCGACATTTTCTCGATGGCTTCGCCGCGGTACTCGATGATGTGGCCCTGACCGCCACCGGTGCCGATCTTGGCGATGATCGCCAGAATCAAGTCCTTGGCCGTGACACCTTCCTGCAGCTCGCCGGAGACTTCGATCGCCATCGTCTTAAAGGGCTTCAGCGGCAGCGTCTGGGTGGCCATGACGTGCTCCACCTCGGAGGTGCCGATACCCATGGCGATCGATCCGAACGCGCCGTGGGTGGAGGTGTGCGAGTCGCCGCACACAATCGTCATGCCCGGCTGCGTGATACCCAACTGCGGCCCTACGGTGTGGACGATCCCCTGCTGGACATCGCCCATCGGGTGCAACTTCACGCCGAACTCTTCGCAATTGTCGCGCAGCGTTGCCACCTGGGTGCGCGACGTCGGCTCAGCGATTTCAGTCAGCGCGCCGTTGGTGATGCCGACGGTGGGCACGTTGTGGTCCTCGGTGGCCAGGTGCAGCTCCGGGTGGCGCATCGTGCGGCCCGCCATGCGCAGCCCGTCGAACGCCTGCGGCGAGGTCACCTCGTGGAGGAGCTGGAAGTCGATGTAGATGAGGTCCGGCTGACCGTTCTCCCCCTCCTGCACCACGTGGTCGCGCCACACCTTCTCGGCCAACGTCAACGGCTTGTCCGCCATGAAACACTCCTTCGCACTCTCGCCCACATTCTCACATAATGAGATGATAGGATTCAAACCGTGAGACAGTATAACGAAGGATCCGGGATCAAAGTGCTCGACCGCGCGGTGGCGATCGTGCGCGCCGTCGCCGCCGGGGACAAGACGCTCGGGGAGCTCAGCGAGGCCACCGAACTACCCCGCGCGACCGCGCACCGCATCGCCACCGCACTGGAGGTGCACCACGTCCTCGCCCGGACCCCGCGCGGCGAGTGGACCTTGGGCCCGGCCCTCGCCGGATACACCGACGGCCCGTCGCCGAAGCTGCTTGCTGCCGCCGCGCCAGTCTTGCGCGACCTCGTCGCCGCGACCGGCGAGTCAGCCCAGCTCTACCAGCTCACCGGCTCAACGCGTACCTGCATCGCAGCCGACGAGCCGGAACACGGACTGCATAACGTCGTTCCGGTGGGCTCGCAACTGCCTCTTTCCGCGGGTTCAGCCGCGCGCGTCTTCGCCGCCTATTCGCTTATCGACGCCACCGCCTTTCCAGCCGACGAGCTCGCCACCGTCACCGAGACGGGACTCGCGGAATCCGTCGCCGAGCGAGAGGTCGGGCTCGCCTCGGTCTCCGCGCCGGTGTTCGAGTCAGACCGCCGCGTCGTAGCCGTGCTGTCCGTCTCGGGCCCGGCCGAGCGTCTCGGACCGAGCCCCGCAGCCAAGTGGGGCGCCGCGCTCAAGGACGCCACCGCTCGGCTGAGCGCCGAGCTCTAG
>ERZ1029886.59-NODE-59-length-29511-cov-61.446564_pt1 | contig 29511 bp, 23 predicted proteins | sample MGYA00519232_ERZ1029886 | MGnify/ENA primary metagenome ERZ1029886 (study PRJEB33666, sample SAMEA4610932) | skin metagenome | biome: Human-associated habitat; feature: Malodor aspect; material: skin | place: Philippines | collected 2015-08 ... | reverse complement strand
TCTGCGCCTGGTCGCCGGCGCCCTGGACGATGGTGGTCTCGTCCTTGGTCACCACAACCTTGCGGGCCTGGCCGAGCAGCTCAATGCCGGCGGTCTCCAGCGACAGGCCGACCTCTTCGGAGATGACCTGGCCGCCGGTGAGGATGGCCAAGTCCTGCAGCATGGCCTTGCGGCGGTCGCCAAAGCCCGGAGCCTTCACGGCCACGGACTTGAAGGTGCCGCGGATCTTGTTCACCACGAGGGTGGACAGCGCCTCGCCCTCAACATCCTCGGCGATGATCAGCAGCGGCTTGCCGGACTGCATGACCTGCTCAAGCACCGGCACGAGCTCCTTGACGTTGGAGATCTTGCCGGAGACCAGCAGGATGTACGGGTCTTCCAGCACGGCCTCGCCGCGCTCCATGTCGGTGGCGAAGTATGCGGAGATGAAGCCCTTGTCAAAGCGCATGCCCTCGGTGACCTCGAGGTCCACGCCGAAGGTGTTGGACTCCTCCACCGTGATCACGGACTCCTTGTTCACGGAGCCGTTGCCCACGGCGTACATCGCCTCGGCGATCTTCTTGCCGATCTCCGGGTCAGACGCGGAAATACCGGCGGTGGAGGCGATCTCCTCCTGGGTCTCAACTTCCTTGGCCTGGTCCAGCAGGTACTTGGACACCTTGTCGGTGGCGGCCTGGATGCCGCGCTTGATGCCCATCGGGTTGGAACCAGCCGCGACGTTGCGCAGGCCCTCGCGCACGAGCGCCTGTGCGAGCACGGTAGCGGTGGTGGTGCCGTCGCCGGCGACGTCGTCGGTCTTCTTGGCGACTTCCTTGACCAGCTCGGCGCCGATCTTCTCGTACGGGTCCTCGAGGTCGATCTCCTTGGCGATGGTCACGCCGTCATTGGTGATCGTCGGGGCGCCCCAAGACTTCTCCAGCACCACGTTGCGGCCCTTCGGGCCCAGCGTGACCTTCACAGCGTCAGCCAGGGTGTTCAGGCCGTTTTCGAGGCTGCGGCGCGCTTCCTCGTCGAATGCAATCATCTTTGCCATGCGAGTGTGTCACTCCTTGTAAATAGGCGTACGTGGACGGTCACTCAGTTCGTCAGTGCAAGCAGGCGCCCGCGACGGCACGGCTGACGAGTGGTCTCAGCCTCACCCGCTTTTGTTCGTTTATTGGCACTCGGCTTGCGTGAGTGCCAGCCACATTTTTAGCACTCGACGGGGTTGAGTGCAAGGCACGCAAGGGGTGGAGGTTTCCGCTGCGGGATGCTTGCCGGGGTGAGGATGCTTACCCAGGATGCTTACCGAAACCAGGATGCTTACTCCAGGGTGCTTACCCCTCGAGTGGCGCGGGCGATCACACCGCGGGCTACTCGATAAGTAAGCATCCTGGGGTAAGCATCTAGACGGGTAAGCAACCTGGGTAAGCATTTGCAGCCGAAAGCCGGCCGAATACCACCGAACCGCCACGGAAGCTGCGCCGCCGACGCTGCTAGCGTGGGGCCATGACTACCACGGCTACACAGCACTTCACCCCGCAACGCGACCGCATCTTCAAGGACCTGTCCACGCTGGTCTCCTTCAACTCCCCGCACTCCACCCCGGCGCTGGCGGACCAGCACGAGGCTGCCTGCGCATGGACGGCGAAGGCACTGGAGGACCTCGGGTTGGAGGTAACTCGCTATCCAACGGTGGATGACGCGGACACGATCGTCGCTAAGCGGGAGCCCAAAAACGGCGCGCCCACTGTGCTGCTGTACTCCCACTACGACGTCGTCCCGGCGAACAACCCCGAGGCGTGGACGAATGACCCGTTCGAGCTGACGGAGCGCGACGGACGCTGGTACGGCCGCGGCGCCGCGGACTGCAAGGGCAACCTGGCCATGCACCTCGAGGCGCTTCGCATGCTGGAGGAAAACGGTGGCACGGATCTCGGCTTGAAGGTTGTGGTCGAGGGCTCCGAGGAGCTCGGCGGCGACGACGGCCTGGGCAAACTCATCGAGGAAAAGCCGGAGGTCTTCGAGGCGGACGCCATCCTCATCGCGGACTCCGGCAACATGGCCGTCGGCGTGCCGACGTTGACCACGTCCCTGCGCGGCAGCGCCCAGGTGAAGGTGACGGTGGAGACACTGGCCAACCAGGTCCACTCCGGCAGCTACGGCGGCGCCGCCCCGGATGCGGCCCACGCGCTGATGGTGATTGCAACGTCGCTTTTCGACGAACACGGCCGCACCACCATCGACGGCGTAGACACCACCGCGAAGTGGGATGGCGACCCGTACGACCGCGAAGCCTTCCGCGCCGACGCCACCGTGCTGGAGGGCGTGCAGCTACTGGGCACGGTTGACGACGAGCCGGCGGACCTGGTCTGGGCACGGCCAGCCGTGACCATGATCGGGTTCACCTCCACCCCGGTCGCCGAGGCCATGAACGCTGTCAACGCCCGCGCACAGGCGCAGTTCAACGTGCGCGTGCCGGCAGGCCAGAGTGCCGCAGAGATCGCGCAGAAGATAGAGGAGCACATCAAGGCCCACACCCCGTGGGGCGCGAAGGTGGACGTTGAGGTCAGCGGAGTCAACGAGCCGTTCTCCACGGACCCCAAGGCGGGTGCCGTAGCCACCCTAGGCGAGTGCCTGAAGGAGGCGTACGGCGCCGACAATCTCGCCGTGATCGGCTCAGGCGGCTCCATCCCGCTCACGATCACGCTGCAGAACACCTTCCCCGACGCCGAGATTGCCCTGTTCGGCGTGGAAGAACCCCTGTGCGGCATCCACGGCGTGGACGAGTCCGTGGACCCGACGGAGATCGAGCGCGTCGCCGTCGCTGAGGCGAGCTTCCTTCAGCGATACGGCAAGTAGCACCAAAAATCGCTAGAGTTACTTTCCAACGGCCGCGCCACCGGTGTTGACGCGTAGATATGTCTGTGCGAACTCAATGAGCTCCCCCGCTTGCGGCGCGGTGTGCCCCACACGCACACGACAAGAGGAGGGCCGCGCACCCCGTGCTGATTCTGCTCATCGCACTCACCGCCGCCACGCTGGCTGCCCCCGTGCTTTTGCGCACGGTGGGCCGCGCCGCGTTTGGCATCCTCGCACTCGTCCCACTGGGCGGGTTCATGTGGGTCGCCCGTCTCTTCGCCAGCGGGGTGTTCCGCGACGGCGGCGAGGTAAAAGCGGCGTTTACCTGGATGCCGTCTGCGAACCTCAACTTAGAATTCCGCCTGGACGCGCTCGCGGGCTTATTCAGCCTGATTATTTTGGGTGTCGGCGCGCTCGTGCTGCTGTATTGCTGGGGTTACTTCGATTCCAACCCGAGGCGGCTAGCGAAGTTCGGCTTCGAGCTGACGTTCTTCGCCACCACCATGTACGGCCTGGTTATCGCCGACAACTTCCTGCTCATGTACGTGTTCTGGGAGCTGACGTCGGTGCTGTCCTACATGCTGGTGTCGTATTACGGGGAGCGGGCATCCTCCCGGCGCGCGGCCATGCAGGCGCTGATGGTCACCACCATGGGCGGGCTTGCCATGCTGGTGGGCATCAACCTGCTGGGCAACAAGGCCCAGATTTGGAAGCTATCTGAGGTTTCCCAGATTGCGGACATCGAGAACACACCGGCAATCTCAGCCGCGATCGTGCTGATCATGCTGGGCGCGCTGACCAAGTCGGCGCAGGCCCCCTGGCACTTTTGGCTACCCGGCGCGATGGCCGCTCCCACACCGGTGTCCGCCTACCTGCACTCCGCGGCGATGGTGAAGGCGGGCATCTACCTAGTGGCCCGCCTCGCCCCGGACCTGTCCGCGGTGACCACGTGGCACCTGGTGGTGCTTTCCACCGGCGGCTTCACCATGCTGCTGGGCGGCTGGATGGCGCTGAAGCAGCGGGACCTGAAGCTGGTCCTCGCCTACGGGACGGTGAGCCAGCTCGGCTTCATCATCACCGTCATCGGCGTGGGATCGCGCGAGGCGACCATGGCTGGCCTGGCCATCACGTTCGCGCACTCCTTGTTCAAGGCCGCGCTGTTTATGATCGTCGGCGCGATCGACCACACCACGGGCACCCGCGACATCCACGAGCTGTCCGGGCTGGGCAAGAAGCAGCCGCTGCTGATGGTGCTGGCCACAATCTCTGCGGCATCCATGGCGGGCATCCCGCCGCTGTTCGGCTTTGTGGCCAAAGAAACGGCGCTCGACGCGATCCTGCACGAAGAGCTGCTCACCGGTATGCCCGGCAAAATCACGCTGGTGGTGCTGGTGGTGGGCTCCATCCTCACCATGGCGTACTCCCTGTACTTCGTGTTCGGGGCCTTCGCCACCAAGAAGGGCGCGGGTGGACAGTCTGATGCCGTGGCCAGCATGCACCACGTCGGGTGGAAACTGTGGCTCTCCCCCGCCATCCTCACCGCCTGCACAGTGGCCTTCGGCTTGGTGCCGGCAGTGCTTTCGCAGCCGATCAACGAGTACCTCAACGTCCGGTTCCCGGATGTGGAAGGCTCGCATCTGGCCCTGTGGCACGGCTTTACGGTGCCGCTTGCCCTGTCCGGTGTGATCATCGGCGTCGGCGCGATCATGTTCTGGCAGCGCGACGTGGTGGCCAAGGCCCAGTTCGAGCGCCCAGCGCTCGGCGACGCCAACGCGGTGTGGGACACCATCATGGCAACGCTGCGCCGCTGGTCGCTCAAGCTCACGGCGTCCACGCAACGCGGCTCGCTGGTAATCAACCTCGCCGTGATTTTCACGGTCCTCGCCGTGGTCCCCCTAGCGGCGCTGATCTTGGGCGAATCCAACAACATCCGCATGACGGTGTGGGACAACGTGTGGCAAGGCCTCACCGTCACGGTCATGGCTGGCCTGGCGTTCTTCGCCACCGTGCAGCACAACCGCCTCTCCGGGGTGATCCTGGTGGGGCTGACCGGCTACTTCATGGCTCTGCTCTTCGTGCTGCACGGCGCCCCGGACCTCGCGCTCACCCAAGCGCTGGTGGAAACCATCGTCATGGTGGTGTTCATGCTGGTGCTGCGCAAGATGCCCACCGAGGCGGAGCAGCGCGGCGAGGACAACCGCCTGCGCGCCTGGTTAGCCATCGGCACCGGCGTGTCCGTGGTCACGGTGGCCATGACGGCTATGTCTGCTCGCGTCGCCGAGCCAATTTCGAAATACATGCCGAAACTGGCCTACGAAATCGGCCACGGACGCAACACCGTCAACGTGCTGCTGGTGGACTTGCGCGCGGCCGACACGTTCGGGGAAACGTTGGTGATCGTGGTCGCGGCGACGGGTACCGCCAGCCTGATCTTCGGCACATTCCGCTTCGACCCGGAATCGCGCCGCCCCACGCTGTCCACCACCAAGGCGCGCTGGCTCGCCTCAGGCGTGGAAACGGAGACCGCGCAGAACCGTTCCATCCTGGTGGACGTGGTCACCCGCGTGCTGTTCCCGTCCATGATGCTGCTGTCCGCCTATTTCTTTTTCTCCGGCCACAATGCGCCGGGCGGCGGATTCGCCGGTGGTCTGGTGGCGGCGCTGGCGCTGACGCTGAGGTATCTCGCCGGCGGGCGGAGGGAAGCAGAAGAAACGCTGCCCGTGCACCCGGGCAAGGTGATGGGTATCGGCATCATGTTCACCACCGTCGCCGCGGTCGCACCGATGTTCTTCGGCTACCCGCCGCTGACCTCGTCGTACGCGGAGATCGACGTGCCGCTGATCGGGGAGGTCACGGCGCCGTCCGCGCTGATCTTCGACGCGGGCGTGTACGTCATCGTGGTCGGGCTGATCATGCACGTGCTGGCGTCCATGGGCGCCTACCTCGACCGCGAGGAAGACACACGCAAGCAGCGGGCCCGCGACCGCGCGCGCGAGCTGCAGGCCAAAAACGAGGAACGGCGTCGCCTCATGTCCGAGGGCCGCAGGGCGCGTTTCGACGAACGCAGGGCGGTGGCCGCCAGTGGATCGTCGATACGCAATAGCGAAAGGAGGGGCAGTTAGATGGAAGCGAACCTGTTTCTGCTCATCGGCGCTGGCGTGCTGATCGCATGCGGCGTGTACCTGATGCTGGATAAATCCATGACGCGCATGATCATGGGTGTGACCCTGATCGGCAACGGCGCGAACCTGCTCCTGTTGCAGTCGGGCGGGCCAGCGGGCTCGCCGCCGATTCTCGGGCGCAACTCTGAGGCGGCGGCGAACAGCGCGGACCCGCTCGCGCAGGCGATGATCCTCACCGCGATCGTGATTTCCATGGCGATGGTCGGCTTCATGCTCGCGCTGGCCTACCGGCAGTACCGCTTCCGCACAGACGACATCGTGGAACGCGACGAGGAAGACCGCGCGATTGCGGCGCGGCCCTCCACCGCGGGGCCGGACCGCGACAAGTCCGACGACGCGCAAACCGGCAAGGCCAGCCCCTCCGGCGACGATTTCGGCCCCAAGCCGTTCGAGGACCCGGTGAAGGAAGTGAAGGGAGGCGGCGATGCGAGCTAGCTTTATGGCGTTCGCCGACTGGGCCCTCCCCCTCATCCCCTACCTGACGGTCCTGCCGATCATCCTGCCTGCCTTCGCCGCCGGCCTGATCCTGCTCTTCCGCGGTGTGAACTTCCAGCGCGCGATTGCGCTGAGCACCCTGATGCTGCTGACAGTGATCTCCGCGGTGTTGATCATCGTGGCCGACACCCACGGCATCCAAACCGTGCAAATGGGCGGTTGGGAAGCCCCGGTGGGCATCACCATGGTGGCGGACCGGCTGTCCTCCATCATGTTGTTCGTCTCCTCCATCGTCCTGTTCGCGGTGATGTGGTACGGCATCTCGCAGGGGCTTCGCGACGGCGACGAGGACGACCCGGTAGCTGTCTTCTTGCCCACCTACATGCTGCTGACCATGGGCGTGAACCTCTCGTTCCTCGCGGGCGACCTATTCAACCTCTACGTCGGCTTCGAAGTCTTCCTGGTGGCCTCCTACGTGCTGCTCACCCTGGGGGCGTCCTCGCAGCGCGTACGCGCAGGTATCGGCTACGTCATGGTGTCGATGGCGTCTTCCATGGTGTTCCTCTTCGCGCTCGCGCTGGTGTACGCCTCCGTGGGCACGGTGAATATGGCCCAGGCCGGCACCCGCATGGAGGAGCTACCCACCGGCACCCAGGCTGCCATCTTCGCCACCTTCATCGTGGCGTTCGGCATCAAGGCCGCGATCTTCCCGTTGGACGCGTGGCTGCCGGACTCCTACCCCACCGCGGCCTCCATCGTCACGGCCGTCTTCGCGGGCCTGCTGACCAAGGTGGGTGTGTACGCCATCATCCGCGTGCGCTCCACGGTGTTCACCGACGGATCGCTGGACAACACGCTCATGGTGGTGGCGCTGCTGACCATGATTGTCGGTGTGATGGGCGCGATCGCCCAAAACGACATCAAGCGCCTCATGTCGTTCACCCTGGTCAGCCACATCGGGTACATGATCTTCGGGGTGGCCCTCGGCTCGGTGGCGGGGCTGTCCGGCGCCATCTTCTACGCCGTGCACCACATTTTGGTGCAGACCTCGCTGTTCCTCGTGGTGGGCCTGGTGGAGCGCCAAGCCGGTTCGGCGCAGCTGCGACGGTTAGGCTCCCTGCTCTACACCGCGCCCGTGATTGCGGCGCTCTACCTCATCCCCGCGCTCAACCTCGGCGGCATCCCCCCATTGTCAGGTTTTTTGGGCAAGGTCATGCTCATCCAGGCTGGCGCGGAAGACGGCTCCTGGTTGGCGTGGGTGCTCATCGGCGGCGCCGTAGTCACCTCGCTGCTCACCTTGTACACCATGATGAACGTCTGGACCAAGGGGTTCCTGCGCGACCGCGCGGACGCACCCGAGGGCAACGTGGTGCTCGCCCGCCCAGCTAACCTGGCGGAGCGCGGCGAGACCGTCGCGGCCGAGGAGCGAAACGACGTCGGCCGCATCCCCTTGGGAATGTTCCTGTCCACCGCGTTTCTGGTGGCCGCCTCCACGTCCATCACTTTCCTCGCTGGCCCGATTTCCAACATCACGGACCGCGCGGCCCAATCCGCCCAGGACCAGTCCATCTACCGCAGCGCCGTGCTTAGCGACGACCCTTCGGCCCCCACCCGCAACCTCGACACCTTCCACGAGCAGACCGGTGCCGGCGGCGGCAGGGACTCCCTCGAGCACCGCGACTCCTCCCGCCCGGCCGGGCCGACCTCAACCGGTGTGACCACCGAGATGGTGCCCGACCCCGTGGACGCAGAATCGAACGAGGTATCGAACGAGGTGAGCCAGTAATGCTCTCCGGACTTACCCACCGCTTCCGCCCGCTGTCCGTGCTCTGGCTGACGTTCATGTGGGTGTTGCTCATGGGCGAAATCAGCTGGGGCAACCTTGTCGCCGGCCTCGTCCTGGGCACCATCATCGTCCTGGCGCTTCCCCTGCCACCGATCCCACGCAGCAGCAACAGGGTGAACTGGGTAAAACTCGCGGCGTTCATGGCGGAGTGGTTCTGGGACCTGCTGGCCGCCTCCGCAAAGGTGGCGTGGCTCTCGCTGCGCCGCGCGCCGCAGCCGAAGAACGCCATCCTGCGCGTACCCATGCGCCTGAGCAACGAGCTGGTGCTCTACCTGGCCACGTGCGCCTACAACCTGCAGCCGGGCGGCACCGTCACGGACATCGACTTGGCCAACCGCGAGTGGACCATCCACGTCCTGGACGCCGACACCGAGGCGGACATCGCCCGCGAGATTGCCAATGTGCAGAAACTGGAGCGCCAAATGATCGCCATCTTCGAAGGAGGACGCTGATATGAACGCCACCATCTACACGGTTTTCCTCACCGTGGCCGCGGTGTTCCTCGTCGCCGGGTTTTTCATCTTCGCCTGGCGGGCCATCGTGGGCCCCGATTCTATGGACCGCGTCCTGGCCAACGACGGCATTACCGCCTCCCTGCAGTGCGCGCTTGCCCTCTACATCTGCTGGACCCTGGACACCACGGTGGTCAACGTCATGATCGTGATCGCCCTGCTCGGCTTCATTGCCACCCTGTCCGTGGCCCGCTTCCGCAAGAGGGACGGTTCCCTATGATCTCCGCAATCACAGACATCATCTCCCTGGTATTCATCCTGCCCGGCGCGTTCATGGTCTTCTCCGCCGCCGTGGGCACCGCCCGCTTCAACTCCACGCTGGCGCGCGTGCACGCCATCACCAAGCCGCAGACCACCGGCCTGGTGCTCATGATCGCCGGCACGATCATCCGCGTCACTGGCTCGGAGGACTTCGGGGTGCACGAAAAGGGCGACATCGGCATGATGGTGCTGCTGGTCCTCTTCGCGTTGATGACCAGCCCGGTGACCGCCCAACGAATGGGCCGCATTGCCCGCCGCGAGGGCCTCTACGGCGGGGAAGAGCAGCTCACCCGCAACGACCGGCCGGCAAGCTACCACCCGCGGCGTTTGAACCCTAAAGGGTGAGCTCCCACATCTCCGCGCAGGTGGCGTCCACAACGTCCTTCCACTCCCCGGTCCGCTGGTAGATGGCGCGCTGGCGCTGGTAGCCCGCGCCACGCTCGATGATTTCGCGGACCAGCTCCAGCTCGTCCAGGCAGTCCAGGTCGGTGGCGGTGGGCGTGAGCTCGTCGATAAGCAGCTGCAGCTCGTTTTTCACCCAGTCTTCATCGGTGTCGCGGCTGGTGATCACGAGTGCGTCCATGCCGTAGCGGGCGCCGCGCCACTTGTTTTCCGCAACGTGCCACTGCTGCAGCGTGGGCAGCTCCTCGCCGCGCTCGAGCATGCGGTCGTAGTGCACGACCAGGCAGTGCGTGAGTGCGACGACGGCCGCGAGCTCGCGCAGGTTGCTCGTCGCGTCTGAAATGCGGACCTCGATGGTGCCCCACTTCGCCGCCGGGCGGACGTCGAAGTGCATGGAGCCGGTGTGGTTGATCACGCCGGAAGTCTGCTGGTCGCGCATGAAGTCGACCCACTCGTCCCAGCTCTGAAACTGGTAAGGCATGCCCGCGGTGGGAAGCTGCTGGTAGAGCATCGTGCGGTTCGACGCGTACGAAGTGTCGATGCCGTCCCAGCCGGGGCTCGACGCCGAGATGGCCAGCAGGTGCGGGTACTTCGTCATCACCGCGTTGATGATCGGCCACACCTTGTCCTCGTGGGAAATGCCCACGTGGCAGTGGATGCCCCACAGCAGCATGTGCTGACCCCAGTACTGGGTGCGGTTGACGATTTCCTCGTAGGTGCTCTTCGGGCTCAGCGGGTTGGTGCGGAAATCCGAGAACGGGTGCCCGCCGGACGCCCAGAGCCGCAGGCCCATCTCGTCCGTCACTTCCTTGATCGCGTTGAGGTCCTTCTGGAGGGCGCGGATGGCCTCCTTGGTGTTGGCGCAGATAGGCGTGACCAGCTCGATGGTGTTTTGGAGGAACTCGCGCTCTAGGTGGATGTCGGGATAGCGGGCCTGCACCTCGTCGATGACCTCGGCGGCGCGGGGCACGAGGTCACGCGTTTCCGGGTCAACGAGGCAGATCTCCCACTCGACGCCGAGGGTGGGGCCTTCAGACCTGGCAAAGTCGCGGAATGGATCCATAGTGCCCGAGCCTATCGCCTGCGGTGCGCTCGGTTGGCCCCGGAGGCGGCTTTATATGCGCGGGTGCTGGGGTCTAGCCCGCCAGCACCACGGCGACGGCCGCGCGGTTGTTCGCCGCCTGCTCCGGAATGCTCACCGCACCGTCCGGGATGTCGCCCTTCGCACGCGCGGCTCCGCCGACGCGGCGGGCGATGTCGGCCGCGACCTGCTCCGCACCCGGGACGGACGGATCGAAAAAGACGTAGGTCTCCGGGAACACGCCGTAGACCTGCTCCGGCATGTTCATCACTGCGGCGTCTGTCGAGTTGTTGGCCACGTTGTACTGGCCCTTCAGCTGGTCGGCCGTGCGGCTGGCCAGGTCCGGGGTGCCGGAGTTGTTGTAGATGAACACCTGGGCGGAGGCGGCGTCGATGGGCGCATCTGCCGGGGCCGGTGCCGGCTGGCCTTGCGCGCCCTGCTGGCCCTGCTGGCCCTGCTGGTCTTGCTGGTCTTGCTGGTCCTCCGGGCGCGGCGCGTTCTGGTCCTGCGGCGCCTGCGCGTTCGGGTCGCCCGCGCGGACGGTGTCAGTCACCGTGGCGGTGGCCTGCGCGTTCGGGTCCTGCGCCTGCTGGGCGCCGTCCTGGCCCGCCTGTGCGTTCGGGTCCTGCGCCGGGGAGCCAGCCGGCGCCGCCGGTGAAGAGCCCACCACGGTCGACGAGGTCGGCACAGCGCCTTCGCCGTTGCCGTCCTTGTCGTCCTGCGTCATCTTCCAGACACCCCACAGCGCCAGCAGCGCCGCTACCGCGATAAGGATCATGGCCAGGCCGCGCTTGGGCAGCCCGCCCTCGGCGGCAGCTGCCTGACCGCGGTTCTCCGGCTGATCCTCGTACGGTTCCTCGTAGACGGCATCGTCGGCGTATCGGCCGCCTTCGTCAGCGCCCGCTGCGTACTCGGTGGTGTAGTCCCCCTCGTAGGCGGGATCCTCCTCGCGGCGGTGCGCGCCGCGGTAGCCGGCGCCAGTGCCGGCGGCCTCGGCAGGGTAATCGTCGACGATCTCGGCGTCGATCGGCTCGGTGGCACCCGCCGAGCCGTCATCGTAAGCGTCTTCACTCGAGTACTTGGAATAGTGCGTCGAATCGGAGTCGAACCCAGCGTCGGAGCGGTCGTTGCCGTAGTTATCTTTAGTCACATCGGCAACTCTAACCACGCCGCCCCGGGAAGCCGTGGCAACACACCGTAAACCTCAACTAGAGGTTGGGGCCTTGGCCGTCGCGAAGCCTCTGCAGCCTCCGCACCAGCTGCGGTTCGGCGGCGAGCGCATCGGGAGAGTCCAGCAGCGCGTTCAAGCGCTGGTAGTAGCGGATCGGCTGCATACCCAGCTCCGCGCGCACCGCATCCTCCCGCGCGCCGATAGACCGCGGGGCGCGCGCAGCGAAGCGCAGCACGGCGAGGTCGGACTCTGAGAGCATGCCTAATATATTGGCATGACCATCCGACCCATCGTTATCCACGGCGACCCGGTGCTGCACGAACCCACCAAGGAAGTGACCCAGCCCGTTGAGGAGCTCGCCGAGCTCATCGCCGACATGCACGAGACCATGGACGCCGCTCACGGCGTTGGCCTGGCCGCCAACCAAATCGGCGTGCCGCTTCGCATCTTCGTCTACCACTGCCCCGACGGCGACCAAATGCGCCGCGGCACCGTGATCAACCCGGTACTTGAAACCTCCGAGATCCCGAAAACCATGCCGTCGGACGACGGCGAGGACGACGAAGGCTGCCTGTCCGTGCCGGGCTACAGCTGGCCCACCGGCCGCGCAGACTGGGCGAAAGTGAGGGGCCTGGACGAAAACGGCAACGAGATCGAGGTGGAAGGCACCGGCTTTTTCGCCCGCTGCCTGCAGCACGAGACCGGCCACCTGGACGGCTTCCTCTACACCGACGTGCTCACCGGCCGCTACAAAAAGGAAGCCAAGCGCGTCATCCGGGACAACGGCTGGAAGGAGGCAGGCCACACCTGGCTGCCAGGTACTGATGAGGATCCGTTCGGCCACGACGAATAAGGCGCTAAGATAGCCGCCATGCGTATCCCCGCCGCCATCGCCGCCGCATCGCTCACCCTCGCCCCCGCGACGCCCGTGGAGCAGTTGCTCGACAGCGTCTCCGAAACCCACACCACGTCGATCACCGCCATCAACAGCGCGGAGACCGACGACGAGGTCCGGGACGTGCTGATCCAGTGGCGCAAGGAACTCATCACCGCCGCCGACGAGCTGGCGGATCTGCGCGAGGAAGCCGCCGCCGACGGCCTGAGCAAGCAGGAAAAGGCCACCTTCGACGAGGCCGACGCCGCGATCAAGCGCGAGCGGGCAGGTGTCCGCGAGTTGCGCGCGGAGCTTTTGCCTGAAGACGCTCCGGTGGTCGTCCCCGCCCCGATCGAAGGCCTCGGCGGCATCCTGGGCACTACCGCGTTTGATGCCTACGAGCGCTCGGACAACGGCGACGCGCCGATCGTCTTCGGCATCCCCGGCGTGGACGGCGTACGGGTGCCCGGCGCGGAAGCAACCACCACGCCAGCAACCACCACGCCAGCAACCACCGGCGCGGCCAAGCCGACCGTGGTGAAAGAGCCCACCGCGCCGACCACCACCGCGCCGGGATTCGGCCCCGAGGTGACCCACCGCGTGGAGCGCCTGCAGGACGAGACGACCACCGAGACCCCCTCGTCCACGACATCCACGGAGACGTCTACGTCGACCACCTCGTCGGGTACGGCCACCGAGTCCGCAACTTCCACCACGACGGCAGCGACCACAACCACCACCTCAGCTTCCACTACTGCGTCCGTACTGGAAAACCGCACGACGTCTGCCACCTCGAGCACGACCAGGTCCAGCTCGACCACCACGTCCTCCTCCACTACGCGCAGCACCACCTCGTCCACCACCACGACGGAGGACGATGACGAGCGCGACGGCGACCTCGCGGAAACCGGCACCCCGATGCGCGCGCTGATCACCGTCGGCGTGCTATCCCTGCTCGTCGGCGCGGCCCTGGTGCTCACCGGTGCGGCCCGCCCCCGCGGGGCCCGCAAGTAGGCGTGTCCCGGATCTTCCGCTCCGACGATGTCGCGGTGGGCGACCGCGTCGTGGTGCGCCAGCGTCGTGGCGAGCACGCGAGCGACATCATCGGCCACGTGGTGACGCTTGACCCGCTGGTGATCCGCCCGCAGGAGGTGGGCGGGTTCCCCTCCTCCAAGGAGGCCATCGAGGTCACGGATCTGCACATCATCAAAAAGCTCTCCCCGCGCACGGTGCGCAACTCCGAGATCCGCGCCCTGGAGCGCCGTCTCGCAGAGCGCCTCACCGTGCACGAAGAGCAGTGGGCTGGCGGCTGGTGCATGCGCACCGGCGATGGCGACGAGGCGAATTCCGCGGTCCCGCTCGGCCCCTCCGCGGGCTTTGAGCCGCTGCCTCTCGACGCCATCCGGGCCTTCTACACCTCGCGCAACCTCCCCGTGCGGCTGACCATCCCCGAGCGGATAGGCAAACCCGCGCTGAAGGTGCTCGACGACGCGTGGGAACTCCAAGACGAGCAGATTGTGTGGGTTGCGGGGGAGGCCTTCGGTGTGGCGTCGATAGGCAATACGCCCGAGGGAGCACTCGAACACCACCGCAGGCGGCTGGCGCTAGGCTAGTCCGCATGCGAATCGCCACATGGAACGTCAACTCGGTGCGCACGCGCGCCGAGCGGATCGCTGCCTTCCTCGAGCGCGAGGACGTGGACGTGCTGGCGATGCAGGAGACCAAGACCGCGGACGCGAAATTCCCCTACGCCACCTTCGAAGCCGCAGGCTACGAGGTCGCGCACGTGGGCGTGAACCAGTGGAACGGCGTGGCCATCGCCTCGCGCGTGGGCCTGGACAACGTACGCGACAGCTTCGAGCGCCAACCGGAGTTTGCCAAAACCGGCGACCCCCAGCTCGAAGCCCGGGCCGTGGGGGCGGTGTGCGGCGGGGTGGACGTGTGGAGCCTGTACGTGCCTAACGGCCGCGAGATCGGGGACCCGCACTACGACTACAAGCTGCAATTCTTGTGGTCGCTCGCCGACCAGGTCCAGCCCGGGGAGCTGCAGGTCTACATGGGCGACTTCAACGTCGCACCCCACGACGAGGACGTGTGGGACGTGGCCTGGTTCGAGGGCAAAACGCACGTCACCGAGCCGGAGCGCGCCGCGTTCCAGATGCTGCTGGAGGCCGGGTTGTACCAGGTCGAGCACGAGGAGCAGTACTCGTTCTGGGACTACAAGTCCATGCGCTTCCAGAAAAACGAAGGCATGCTCATCGACTTCCAGCTGGCCACCAAGCCCCTGTTCGAACGGGTCCAGCGAGCCTTCGTGGACGTGGAGGAGCGCAACGGCAAAGGCGCGTCCGACCACGCACCCGTGATCGTGGACTACGACACCCGCGGTCTCGCCTACGACGACGTCCGGTGAGGGCCCGATGAGCCTGGACCTTTCCTGGTGGCAGTTCACCGCCATGGTCGTGGATTACGCCATCAAGTTCGTCATGATCGGCGTGGTGCCCGGCGGGCGCAAGCCGTCGTCCGCCAACGCGTGGCTACTGCTCATCCTGCTGCTGCCGATAGTCGGCCTGCCGCTGTACCTGCTGTTCGGCTCCACCTTTGTGTCGCGGCGCCGCCACCGCATCCAAGTCGAAGCGCGCAGCGCGTTGGATGGGGCGTGGGCGGGCCCGGAGAGCGTGGAGCGGCAACTGCCCCCCGACACCGCCTCCGTGGTTCACCTCAACCGCGAGCTCACCGGCTACCCCGCCGTCAGCGGGCAGGTGCGCGCGCTGTGGTCCGACTACACCATGACCATGCAGCGAATCGCCAAGCTTATCGACGACGCTTCCGCCACCATCTCCATCGAAATCTACGCCGTAGCCTGGGACGACACCACGGATGTTGTCTTCCAAGCCCTCGAGCGCGCGGTGGAGCGCGGCGTGCACGTTCGTCTCCTGTTCGACCACATCGGATCCGCCAAGTACCCGGGTTTTAAAAAACTGAAAAAGCGGCTCACCGCCATCGGCGTGGACTGGAACATGATGCTGCCCCTCGCCCCGCTGCGTGCCCGCTGGCGCCGCCCGGACCTGCGCAACCACCGCAAACTGGTGGTCATCGACTCGCGGGTGGCCTTCATGGGGTCCTTCAACCTCATCGACCGCAGCTACCTCATGCCCGGCCACGTGCGGGCGGGCCGGCAGTGGGTCGACGCGTTTGTGGAACTCGAGGGTCCCATCGTCGGCTCCATCGAGTCCATGTTCGCTGTGGACTGGTACACCGAGTCCGGCGAGCGGCTCGATGTTGTGGGAGCACCGAAGGAGACGTCGATAGGCAGTGGCGACGTGCTGCAGCTCGTGCCCTCCGGGCCCGGCTACCTCACCGAGCCGAACCTGCGCATGTTCAACTCCATGATCCACAACGCCAAAGAGCAGATCACGCTATGCTCCCCGTACTTCGTGCCGGAGGAATCGCTGCTGGAGGCCATCACCTCCGCCTGCTACCGGGGCGTGCGCGTGGATCTCCTCGTAGGCGAGAGGGCCGACCAATTCATGGTGCAGCACGCCCAATCCGCATACTACGAGCAGCTGCTCAAAGCCGGCGTGCGCATCTGGGAATTCCCGGCACCATATGTGCTGCACACCAAGTTTGTCTTGACGGATCCCGGGCACGAGGGCGCCGTCGGCGTAGTGGGGTCCTCCAACATGGACATCCGGTCCTTTTCCCTGAACTATGAGTCCTCGCTGTTCGTCGCGTCCGGGCCGCTGCTCGGCGCGCTGGAGCAACTCGGCGCGAACTACCTGGCCGTGTCGCGGGAGCTCACACTGGAGCGGTGGTCGCGCAGGCCGTGGCACCGGCGATATGTGGACAACGTGATGAAGCTGACGTCTGCGCTGCAGTAGGGGTTTTCCGCCCTCGCCGCCTGCCGACGCCGCCCGCCGACGCCGCCGTTTCCCCTGCCCCTGATTCTGCCCCGTTGTGCCGCGTCGTCGCCCCGCGCCGCGTCGCTGCCCCCTCGCCCGCAGATGGTGAATCTCAAATGGTGAATTTGCGGCATTTTGACGGACATTCACCATTTGAGATTCACCATTTGCCGTTAGAGCCCCAGCCGCTTCGCCAGCGCCCCGGGAAAGAACTCCTGCCGGCTCGGCCCTTGCGGCTGGTACAGGCGCGGAGCCTCCCGCAGGCACCGAGATTCCTCTTCGAACATGTCGAGGACCCGGCGCACCACAGCCACCTCGTTGCGGTTGATTTCGCTGGGAGTCACTCGCAGGATCTTGAACCCCTGCTCCTTCAACCAGTTCTCGCGCTCCAGCTGCTTCGCATACACCTCCCCCGGACGCTCCTTCAGCTTTTCCCGGCCGTCGATTTCAATGATCACGTCTCCGACGAGGATGTCTACCCGGTACGGGCCGATGAGCACCTGGGTGTGGCAGGTGATGCCGTGCTCTTCCAAGATGAGACGCAGAAGCGTTTCGTACGCCGACTCTGAGCGGTTGGTCGCCTTCGCAAGCGCGCGTCGTGCGTTGCCGATGCCCTTCGTCCCCCTCATGCGCTGCATCATCGCCCAGCATTCCTGCCGGATGAGGTCGGCCTGGTCGTTGGAGCAGCCCGTCAACAGGCTTTCAAACGCGACGATGCCGGAACGCTCACCCGCGCTGCGGGCGATGTCGATGGCGGTGCGCACTGCGTTGGTAAACCGTATCCCCGCCCGATTAACCACGTCTTCGTCCGGGACGGCCATGCGCTTGTATTCAATGCCCGGGCTCTGCGCTTTGGCAGATGGCGGCTTCCCGCTCGGGAGCGCGACTTGCACGCCTGGTTTGGTGTCGTAGTGCACCCACACTCCGCAGACCCGCGCCGCGGAAAAGCCCACAAGGATCGCTTTGGTGCTTTGCCTGGATGCGGCGCAGCTGCGGAGAAACTCCTGCTCAAAGGGCTCCAGCCTCTTCCACTGCGCTGCATCAACGTAGAGCGATGTGGTGAGCTGGCGTAGCTGCCCGGTTCTGATGCGGGAGTGTGTGGTTTGGTCGTGAGCTGTGACTCGGCGGATATCCACAAGCATCTCCAGCAGCGCATTCTTGCGAGCCCCATCCATGTCGAACCCCCCGTTCGTTTCATCCAGGGAGATGGTAGCGGAGGATCCGGCAAGCCGCACCTACGCGTCGCGCGCCTCCAGCGTCAGCACCCCGGCGACCCACACCGCCACGGCCCACACCACGAAGATGAGCAGCGACACGGGCAGCGACCAGTTCGCGGTGGGCTGGTCGGTCATGAACGCCATGAGGTTGCCAAACGGGAGGTACTTGGCCACGTCGGCCCCGAAGCGCGGGATGAGTCCCACGATGGTCTCCACCAGCAGCATCATGCCCATGCCGACCACGATTGCGCCGGAGGTGTTGCGCACCAGCCAGCCCACGCCCTGCTGGAACACGGTGATCAGCGCCATCCCCAGCGGCACGGCCCACAACGCGCGGTGGACCGCTTTGTTGGAGAGCCAGTTTGCGGGGACGGTGGCGGTGAGGTCGCCGAGCGCGAAGGCGACGGCGAGGCCCACCAAGGTGACAAGGAAGGCCAGGAGTGCGCCGAGCAGTAGCTTTGCGACGGCCACCTGCCACCGCCTCGGCGCCACCCGGAAGTTGGTGGCGGGGATGCCGAAGCGGTACTCGGTGGTCACCATCATGGATTGCTGCACGATTACGATGATCCCGGTGGTCAGCGCCACGGTGGCCACCACGGTCATGGGCACGTACGGCATGCCGCTGACGCGGGAGGTGTAGCCGAACAGGGCACCGTAGAAGGCGCTGAACAGCACGATTAGGCCGGCGGTCCACCAGAAGGAGGCGGTGGAGCGCAGTTTGGTCCACTCGGCGGGGAACAGGTTAAGCATTTCGACCTCCGGAGACGTACTGGGCGTGGCCCTCGGTGGATTGCATGTAGGCCTCTTCGAGGGAGGCGCGGCGCTCGGACAGCTCGGATAGCGGTACGCCGGCGCTAAACGCGACGCGGCCGACCTCGTCGGATGTGCGGTCCGGAACTTCGAACACGGAGCGGCCGTCTGCGTCGGTCGCGCGGCGGAACGGCATCGCCGCCTCGGCGTGCTCCAGCGCGGATGCGAGTGCCGCCGCGGCGTCCTCGGTGGGGGTGCGCACGATGGTGGTCACGCCGGAGTTGGTGCGGATGAACTCCGCCACGGAGGTGTTGGCCACCAAACGCCCGCGGCCGATGATGATCAGGTCTTCGGCGGTCTGGGCCATCTCCGCGAGCAGGTGGGAAGACACCAGCACGGTGCGCCCCTCCGCGGCCAGGGACTGCAGGAGGCCGCGTACCCAGCGGATACCGGCGGGGTCGAGGCCGTTGACGGGCTCGTCGAGGATGAGGTACTCGGGGTCGCCCAGCAGCGCGGCCGCGATGCCGAGGCGCTGTCCCATACCCAGGGAGAAGCTGCCGACCCGTTTGCCGGCCACATCCGTCAGGCCCACCAGCGAGAGCACCTCGTCTACCCGCGACCGGGGGATCCCAGCAGCCTGCGCCTGCCAGAGCAAGGTCGCGCGGGCGGAGCGGTTGGGGTGGACCCCTTTGGCGTCGAGAAGCGCGCCCACTTTGCGTGCGGGGTTTGGGAGGGCGCGGTACGCAGCGCCGTCGATAAGCGCGGTGCCGGAGGTCGGTTTGTCGAGCCCCAGGATCATGCGCATGGTGGTGGACTTTCCTGCGCCGTTGGGGCCGAGGAAGCCGGTGACCACGCCGGGTTTAACCGTGAACGTCAGGTCATCCACCGCTTGGACGGAGCCGTACCGTTTGGTCAGGCCTTGCACTTCAATCATGCGGATCAGTATGCACCATGGCAGTTTTGAGCACAGTGCTTAACGACGCCGCGAAGCCCGGATGCAGCTCAAACCCCGCAACGTCGCGGAGAGGAACCCACCGAAGTTCCTCGGACTCTTCGTTGGCGGTGACGGGCAGCGGCGCGTCGCACAGCGCGATGACGGTGGTGTAGCTCCACCCGGGCAAATCCGTGGTGACCACCTCGTCCACCACGCGCAGCCGCTCCGGGTCGATCCCGCACTCCTCCACGGATTCGCGCACGGCGGCTTCGGCCGGGGTTTCGTGCGAGTCGCGCGCGCCACCGGGCATGCCCCAGGTGCCGCCCTGGGCGGTCCAGGCCGCACGGTGTTGCAGCAGCACTGTCGCCTCTTCGCCCGTGCCGGAAACGAGGAAGAGACCGGCAGCGCCGTACCTGCCCCAGAGTTTTGTGCCGTTGGGTGCGGTGACCCAGCCGTTTCCGTCGCCAAGCATGGCCCCCACTGTAGGTGGGAACAGTTATTATTGCGGAATGGTGACGCAGCCGGTGAGCGACGACGCGTGGCTCGACGAGCTCGAGGCGCGGCCCGCGCACCCCCGCCTCCACGGTGTCATTCACGGGCCGTTGGCTGGCCCGCTGCGGATGGGGCGCCGCAGCCGCGCGTTCGCCCAGACCACCCCGGGCAAAATCATCGTGGTGATGGTGCTGCTGACCACCATGCTGCTGGCGGCGGGGTTGTCCATGAGCCAGTCCATGGCCGGGCGCAACCAGGCTCTGGACACCGTGCGCGAGGCCACAGAACCGATGAGCGCGGCCGCGCACCTGCTGTCCACGTCGCTGCTGCGCGCGGACACGATCGCCGCGGCCGGCTTCGTCCAGCCGGGCCCACTGTCGGAGGGGGATGCGGAGGCGTACGCTGCGGCGATTGATACCGCGGTCAGCTCCGCCGGCGAGATTTACAAAGGCGCTGTAGAGGCGAACTCCCCCACCAGCGCGAGCATCGAGGAGCTGGTCAGCGACATCCAGCGCGACCTGCCCATCTACGTCGGCTTGAATGAGCGCGCCCGGGTGAACCAGCGCATGGGCAACCCGGTGGGCGTGGCCTACATGTCGGAGGCGTCCGGCATCATGCGTTCACGGATGCTGGTGGCCGCATCGGAGATCAACGCGCTGACCCGCGGCGACGTGGCCAAGGAGATGCGCCGCCTGTCCCGCCCCCAGTGGATCCCGCTGTCCGGCCTGCTGGCGGCGCTGGTGTTTCTGGTGCTGACCCAGTGGTGGCTGTGGCGCGTGTTCCGCCGCCGGCTCAACCGCGGCTTCCTCGCCGGCACCCTCGCGGTGGTGGTGGCGCTGAGTTGGGCGGGCGTGTCCAACTACCAGTCCTGGCGCTCCGGCTCCGTGGGTTACGAGCGCGCCGCCCAGCCGTGGGAGGAGCTCACGGCCGCGCGCATCGATGCGCTGGAGACGCGCACCGACGAGACGTTCGCGCTATTGCGGCGCCAGTCCGTGGTGCATTCCTCGCGGGCGTTTGACGGGACGTATGCGTCTGTAAGCGCAGCTATCGCGACGGTTGAGGAGTACGGCGGGAGCCAGCAGCTTATCGACGACGCCCGCGCCGCCCTCAACGCCTGGGCCTACGAGCACAACGATCTGGTGGGCGCCTTGAACAGCGGCAGCTACGACCAGGCCACCGCGCTGCTGGCCTCCGGGGGCGCGGCGGGCGAAACGGCGTTTCGGGAACTGGACGCAACGCTGTCGGAGATGATCACCGCCTCACGCGAGGACACCCGCGTGTACATCGACGCCTCGCTGGACGCCACCCGGCGAGTCGCCGCCGTGGTGGCGCTGCTGTCGGTGTTGGCTGTGATGTGCACCTGGTTTGGTATCCGCAGAAGGTTGGGTGAGTACCTGTGAGGGCGACGTGGGCCGCCTGTGTTGCGGCTGCTGCGATGTTGGCTGGCTGCTCCGATGCGCCGACGCCGGTGCAGGCCACCATTGAGCCGGAACGGGAGACCTCCCCCACACGCGAGCTGCTGCCGCTGCCGCCCGGCGCGAAGCTGGAGGACGCCGAGGGTATCCCCGACGACCCCTACGTTCCGGCGCGCCTGGACTGGGAGGGCTCCCTGAACCCGCGCGGACGCACTGATGAAGCCCCGAACGTGGACCGCATCAAGCGGCGCGGGCGCTTGGTGGTGGGCATAGACCAGTCGCTGTACCTGCTGTCTTACCGCGACACCGCCAGCGGGGAGCTGCAGGGCCTGGAGGTGGACCTGGCCCGCGCAATCGCCGACGACATCTTCGGGGAGAACCATTCCGGGACGAACACGCTGGATCTGCGCTTTGTGGACTCCGCAGCGCGAACGGACGCGCTGAATAACGGGGAGGTGGATGTGGTTATCCGCACCATGTCCATCACCCCGGAACGGGCGAGGAAAATTGATTTTTCCACCCCGTACCTGACCTCGCGGGTGAGAGTGCTCGTGCCGCGGGACCGTGGCGTGGATGACATCAACGGCCTGGACGGAAAGACGGTGTGCATTGTGGATGGCACAAATTTGTCCCAGATCGCGCGCACGTTTACCCCGCACTCGGCGCTGCTGAGCACCCGCTCCTGGTCTGACTGCCTCATGGCGACCCAGCAGTTCCAGGCGGACGCGATCGTGGCGGACGATTCCATTCTGGCGGGCCTGAGCGCCCAGGACCCGTACGCCACAATCCTGCCCGGCACGCTGGCCACCCAGTATTACGGCGTGGGCGTGGCCAAAGGGCAGGACGATCTCGTGCGCCAGGTCAATGCCACGTTGGAGCGCATGCGTAACGACGGCACGTGGTCCGAGCTCTACTCCACCTGGCTCGGCGGCTCCATCGCGGAATCCGCCCCGCCGCCGCTGATGTACCGGAAGGAGGGGCAGTGAGCGAGAAACCCGCAGAGCCCCAGCGCACCGAGGCGGTCGCCTTCGACCCGTTCGCCGACGACGAGGAGCCGGGCACCGAGGCGGTCGCCTTCGACCCCTTCGCCGACGGGTGGGATTCCGACGGAGAGACCGACTACTCCGCCATGGGCGAGATGGCCGGGCTGCTCAAAGACCTGGACAAGCTGCGCAGGGGCGGCAACCGCGAGGACACCTCCCAGCGTTCGCGCCAGCAGGCGTTGGACACCTTCCGCGAACGCCGCGGCACCCGGCGCGCCACCCGCGTCGTCGCCGACGGCATGGTGGAGCTGCCCTGGGTGGAGCCTGCCGAAGCGGAAGAGGCGCTGATCGACCCGGAACCGGCTGTGGTGAAAAAGGGCATCGCCCCGCCGGGGCTGCAGCCCGGCGACGTGGTGGCCGGCCAGTACGAAATCATGGGCGTTATCGCCCACGGTGGCATGGGCTGGATCTACCTTGCCCTAGACCACTATGTGGCCGGGCGCGTGGTGGTGCTCAAGGGCCTGCACTCGACAGACAACCCGGACGAGGCGGCGGCCGCGGCGGCGGAGCGCGAATTCCTGGCAGACATCACGCACCCCGGCATCGTGCAGATCTTCAACTTCATCGACGACCCGCGCGTGCCCGGCGGGTTCACCGTCATGGAGTACGTGGGCGGGCCGAGTTTGCGGGCGTGGCGGAACGCGTCGAAAAGCGGTGTGCTCGAACCGGACATCGCCATCGCCTACATGCTCGAGGTGCTGCCGGCGCTGGACTACCTGCACTCGCGCGGGGTGGTGTACAACGACCTAAAGCCCGACAACATCATCGTCACCGAAGACCAGGTCAAACTCATCGATATGGGGGCGGTCTCCGGCATCGGTGCCTTCGGCTTCATCTACGGAACGAAGGGGTTCCAGGCGCCGGAGGTGGCAGCAAAGGGCCCCTCTATCGCTTCCGACGTGTACACCGTGGGCCGCACCCTGGCGTCGCTGGTGGTGGACCTGCCGCAAACGGACGGCGTGTACGAGCTGCGGATCCCGTCCCCCATCGAGGAACCCCTGTTTCGCCAGTACACCTCCCTGTACCGCCTGTTGGCGCGGTGCTGCGATGACGACCCCGCGCGGCGCTTCACAAGCCTTGCGGAGCTAGAGGCGCAGCTGCTCGGCGTCCTGCGCGAGGTGTTGGCGGTGCGCGACGGGCGCACTTTCCCCGCGCAGCACTCGCTGTTTTCCCCGCAACGTACGACGTTCGGCACGAAGCACCTTGTCTTCCGCACCGACCAGCTTATCGACGGCATCGCGCGCAGCGTGGACATCACCCCGCAGGAAGTGGTCGCCGCGCTTCCCTCCCCGCTGATCGACCGCGCCGATGTCGGCGCCGCCATGCTCCAAGGCTCCTCATACGCCGAGCCGCGTGAGACGTTGGAGACCCTGCGCCAAGCCATGTCCACACCCCAGTACGAGCACTCCGTGGAAATTCCTTTCGGCGTGGTGCGCACCATGCTCGACCTGGGCCTCACCTCGCAGGCGCGCACGTGGCTGCGCTCAATGACGGACCGCTTCGGCGCGAACTGGCGGTACTCGTGGTACGCGGGTGTGGTGGAAACACTCCTGGGCGACTTCGCCGCCGCGAAGCAGTCTTTCGCGGAAGTGTTAGACCTGCTGCCGGGCGAGGCCGCGCCGAAGCTCGCCCTCGCCGCGGTCAGTGAGCTCATCCTGCAGGACGGCGGGTACCAGGAGAGCGAGTTGCTTGACGACGAACTCGCGCCCGCAGCCGCCGGCCTCGCCCAACAGCTGCGCGACGTGCCAAACACCGTGTTCGAACACATGGCCGCTGCCGGAATCACCGATGAGACCTGGTCCATGACTGTCACCTCCGCCGAAGGCCTGCGCTTCCACGCAACACGCCTGTACGCGCTGGTGTGGCTGACCAACCCCACCACCGTGTCCTCCGCGTTCGGGCTCGCACGCATGCTGATGTGCGAAAAAGAGGTGGAGCTTGCCATCAAGGCGTTGGATAAGGTGTCGAACTCCTCGCGCCACTACCGCATGGCGCAGCTCACCGCGATCTTGTGCCTAGTTGAGGGTGAACCCAGCGAAGCCCAGATCCGCCTGGCGGCGCGGCGGCTGGAGCAAATCCCGTCCACCGAGCCCAGGTTCTTGCAGATCAAGGTGTCCGTCATCGAGGCCGGGTTAACCTACCTGCGCTCGCACAGCGGGGCCAGCGCAGCGCCTCTGTTTGAGTACCCGTTCACCGTGCGGGGCTTGCGCCGCGGGTTGGCGCTGACCCTGCGGGCGCAGGCACGGGTGGCCCCGTACCCGAAGCACCGTTACGCGCTTGTGGACATGGCCAACAAGGTGCGCCCCGCCACCTGGTTCTAGAAGCAGGGGGCGGCACTACGAGTGGCCGGCGGCTAGATCACGCCAGACATAACTGCGGCCGCACCGCCGAGTCCCAGCACCGCCAGGATGGCGATGATGACACCCACGATCGCGCCGGTGTTGCTGCCGCCCTTATCGCCCGCGGCACCGGTGCCAGCCTGGGCGGCCGGTACCTGCTTCTGGGTAGCAGGTGCGCTCGGGCGCGTGGACGGCTTCGGAGTGGATCTCGGCCCGGAGACCTCACCGTTGAACTCCGTCACGGCCGGGCCGCGGCTACCGGGCTGCACCGCACTGTTCGCCGCGGTGGGCACCGGCGCCGGCCGGGCCAGCACAGGCTTCGCGGGATCCGGCTTACCCACGGTGTCCTGCGCCTGCTCTAGCAACGGCGAGTTGCTCGTTTCCAGCTCCTTCACCAGTTGGTTCATCTGGGTGGTGGTGTAATTCAGCACCGAGAAATCGATGGTCTCGTCCGCGACCAACTTGTTGTCCGCGTTGTACACGCGGAACTTCACCGGCATGGTGGCGTCCTTGTAGCCGGCGGTGTTGGCGATGGGAACCTCGACCGGGATCTTCGCGTGCTCCGAAAGTGCGCCCTCCACCGGGTATTCCTTGCGGAACTTCCCGCCCGGGTAATCCACCTGGAGGGTGAACTTGTGCAGGTCGATGCCCAGGTTGGACAGCTCGATGTTCACCTTAGAATCCGAGCGGTTCGCAATGATCACGTTCTTCTTATCCGTGTCCACACGCAGGCCGGCCTTGCCGTTGTTGCGCTCAGCCGCAAGCACCACGAGTTCGTCCACTCGCGGGTGGTTATGGCCGGCGGTGTCGGTGGACTCGGACACACCCGCGGTGCCGTTGGCCTTGGCAATCTCCCCGTTGACCAGGTCCAAGTTGGCCCAGTCCGGAAGGATGTTGTAGCTGCCCTGGTAGCAACGCTGCGAGCCGTTGCGGCAGGCGAGCGGCTCTGGGGTCCCGTCCCACGAGGTGGACGCGGTATCCGAGTAGTCGAAGTAGCTGAACTGGTACAGGTAGTTCATCACAGACCGGTACTTGGGCACATAGGCGCTATCCGGCTTCGCAACGCTAGACGCGCCCGAGTGCGTCAGGCCCAGGTTGTGGCCGAACTCGTGGAGGATGGTGTTTCGCATCTGCTCCTGTGACGTCATCAGGTAGTTCTTCGCCACATAGAACGCGCCGTCCGAGATCAAGCCGTTGCCGGAAGACAGGTTGCCGCGTTCCTGCTGATCGCCGATGATGCCCACGCGGAAGACGGACTGGCGCGCACCGAGCAAGTCCTTACGGTCCTTGAGCAGGCGCACACCGGGAACCTCAGCCCGGCCGTTTTCGTCCTGGAAGTAGATCGGCGAGTAGTCGATTGTCGGGCCGCCCTTCCGCTCGGTCAGGCCTGGGATGTTGCTGTAGTAGTCACCCGCGTCGATGTGCAGGTTGTAGCCGCGCTTGTCAAACAGGTCCACAAGATCATTGAGGATGGCGCGCGACGGGCGGTAGACGTTCACGTTCGCGTCCGCGCACTCCAGGAATTTCCGGAAATCGTCTTCGGAGGCGGCGTATTCGCGCTTCTCTGAGCAGCCCTTCGTCTCCCATTCGGACTTCATCCAGTTGAGTTGGAGGAACAAGTCCTTGCGGTTCGGGTCCGCGCCCCAGCGGTGCAGCGGAAACTCCACGCCGTTCGCGTCCGTGTAGCCGTTGATTTCCCAATCATCCGGCAGACCATCACCGTCGCTGTCCTTAAGCGCCTCATTGGCGTCGCCGTGGATGCTCACGCGTGCAGAAAGAGCATCGCCGACGGTTTGCCACACACCTGCCTGGTAGCGGGACCCGTCGTTGCTGCCTGCTGCCGCGGCCGGTTGGCTCTCGCCCCGGCCCGTCGATGCGGCGTTGTGGAACTTCGACCGCAGCTGGTACCGGCCGCCGACGTCCACCGTGTACTCGCCGTTTTCGGGCGCTCCGGTGGAAATGGTGTAGTCGTACGACATGAGTCCGTCAGTCAGCACGATCTGCAGGTCACGGTCCTGGCCCGTCAGGTCACGCAGATCCACCTTCACGTCCACATCCGTCGCAGAAACGGTGAAGGTGCGTTTGAGCTCCACCCCAAGTTTCGGGTCGGTGTGCGTGAGTATGACCAGGTCCTTGCCGGCGTTAGACGCTGTATCCACGCGGGTTGCTTCACCCGCAAAGGCGACTTTTGTCCCGTCCACGAACGCATCCACGTACAGCGCCGTCGGCATCAGACCGTATGTGAGGCTGTTATACATGAGCCACGAGACGCGGCCCTTGTTCACGTCGACGTTCTGGAACCCCTCGGTGGCACCTGTGGTCACGCCCACCTGGTACCCGTTATTTTGATCGATAGCTGCACCAGCGTCGACGGGTAGCGCAAGACCGGCGCCGATGCTCAACGCAGTAGCTACTGCTATCGCTTTCTTTCCTGCTCGCATCATGCGTCCTTACATCCACTGGGCCAGAAACTGTCGAAGTTTCTCGCAGTTATCGTACAAAACCTTGGAGACAGTACCCAATAATCCGAGCACCGCTAGCGCCCACACCCAGGGTGAGGGGGTCGAGGAGCCCGTCGAGCTTTCCGACGACCCTTCGGCCACCCCAACATTGTCCACCTCTACCACCGCATTGAACGTGCCAACGGTGCCATCGGCGAACGCGACGTTAAGCGGGATCGCCTGCCGCACGCCTCGGGTTCCTGCCGGGACTTGGACCTCGAGCACACCATTAACCTCGTCCAGCGTCACGTTCCACCCCGGCACACTGAATTCACCCAGCGAGAAGGCCCGATCCGCCGCGTGCGGGGGCACCGGGAGCGTGTACCGGCTGGTGGTTTCGGGACGGCCGATCACGGTGACGTCGTCAAGCTTGATGCCCTCGGTGTACGTGTCGGCGCCGCTAGTGGTTTTGACCTCGACGCGGGCGGAGGTAACCAGGTGTGAAGAGTCCGCGAACGTCACCTGAACGGGGATCTCGCGCAGGCCCGGAACGGTGCTGTCGAAGCTGGTGACGGTGAGCTCGCCGGTGTTCGGATCGATCACCGTGCGCAGCCCCGGAACCGTCTTGACCAGCGAGAACGTGCCATCCGACACGCTCGGCCTGAGTGTGGCAGACTGCCCCGCGTTGATGGTGGCGCGGGGGTAATCCACCTCCGTCAGGGCGGCCGTACCCCGCACCGCAGTGGCGGGTACCTCGACGACCCGCTGCGAGCCGTCGGCGAACGTCACCACCACCGGCACCAGCGCTGCCTGCGGGTCCTCGTCCGTACCCACGCGGTTCACAGTGATAGCACCGCTGACCGGGTCGACGGATGCCTGCCAGCCCGGCGTGTCGAAGGACGCCGCCAGTGCGTACGTGGCGCCTGCGGGCGCGGCAGTCGGCTTCACCTGCGTGGGCGTACCGCTCTCCGTCACCTTAATCGGCCGCCACGCGACGACTTGGTCAGCCGCCTCGGACTTGGTAGCAACGGGCACCCGGATCTCCTGGACGGAGCCGTCCGGCAGGGTGATCTTCAGCGGGATGTCGAAGTTCGCACCCGCCGGAGCGTCCTGCGGGACCTTAATGGTGATCGCGCCGGTGTTCGGATCAACCTCCACCGGCAGCGCGGTGAGACCATCCTGCTGGAACGTCGCGCCCTGTGGCAGGGAGCCGTTGGGGAAGATGCGGATGTTGCCATCGGCATCAAAGAACGGCGTGCCGTAGTCCGCGCCGGACGTGGAATCGGTGGCCAACGTCGGACCTACAACTGCGGAGATGTGTGCGAACACGGTCGGCACCTTCTTGCGCTCACCGGTCTCTGGATCGGTCTCCTCCCGGTCAGACGTGGTGCCGTCGGAGTACAGCACCGTCACGGGAACGGAAATGTCCTTCGCGCCCTCCTCCGGCGCGGTGGCTGTGACAGCGCCGGTCTCCGGGTCGATGCTGACATCCCAGTCGTCATCCCTGTCCTGGGGGAAGATCTCGTACTGGCCATCTTCCGGCACCGAGTCCTCCAGCACGGGAACCACAACGGTGCGGCCCGCCTGGGCTCCCAGCCCCTCCTTGTACGCCGGGTGATAGAACTCGCTCTGCTCCGCTGCATCAACGACAAACTGCGCGGTAACTTTCTCGGTCGTGCCGTCCGGATAGCGGATGTCCACGCCCACAACGATCGTTTCCCCAGCCGCCATGCTCAATGGTGCATTCACCGTCACCACACCGGTCTCTGGGTCGACAGTGCCGTTAGCAGTGCTGACACTGAAGGTTGTTCCCGCTGGCAATGGCTGTTTTGCGTATTTCACCCCATCCCTGTCGATGGTCGCCACCGGCCGACGGCTGGAATTCGTCCTGCCCGCTTGCACGAACGACTCCTTGTACTCCGCCGTGACGCGGTCCGCGTCGCTGACAGGCGCGGCTACCTCAACCAGAATCGTGCCGCGCTCCCCGTTGTCCGTGATCACGTTGATTGGGTACACACCAGGTGCGACATCACGGTTGGGCTCGGCCACCAGTTGGCCGTCCGCCGCAACCGACACCCACTCCGGCGCGTCACCCTCGATGCGCACGCCGACCGGTTGCTTCGGCTTCTGATTCGGTGCTGCAAATCTTGCGGAGCCAGCTTGGAGCTGAAGCTTGTTCCACACATAATCGCCCGCCGGCACTGGCGCGGTCGGGATCGGCTGGGCGGACGTGCTCGGTTGCTGTGTTGTTGGCTTGCTTGCTGTTGACGGCTTTGTTGTCGGCTGCTGTGTTGTCGGCTGCTGTGTTGTCGGCTTCCCAAACGCACCCGACGTGGTCGGCTCAGTCGTCACCGGCTCAGTCGTCGTTGCGGGGGC
>ERZ1029886.33-NODE-33-length-37845-cov-16.973829_pt1 | contig 37845 bp, 23 predicted proteins | sample MGYA00519232_ERZ1029886 | MGnify/ENA primary metagenome ERZ1029886 (study PRJEB33666, sample SAMEA4610932) | skin metagenome | biome: Human-associated habitat; feature: Malodor aspect; material: skin | place: Philippines | collected 2015-08 ... | reverse complement strand
CAATATGAGAATGTAATAATATCAAAAATAACAATAACTGATAATATTGTTTGTAATACTGGCATATAAATTGATAATGAACCACTTATAAGTAACATACCAATCACTAAAAATATAATTTTAGATATTGTATTTTTATAAAAATAAAGACCTAACTTATAAAAAAACTTTTCAAAACGATTAATACCCGGAATATTAACAGTTATTTTTTGATATTTATTATGACAAAAATAACCAACTTTAGTAATTGGTAATATCATTAGTGGTTCTCTTTTTTTATAAAACTCATTAATATATTTTCCAATAAATGTTGAAGCGGGATTTTTAAAACCATTTTGTCTAAGTTCATATCTAAGAAAACTTGATGATATAAACATTAAAAAAAACATATACGAATATAAAATAAATAAACTAACTACTATAATCGGTAACATTTTAATATACCATCCTTACATTATTTTAAGAATGGATGTAATAAAAAAGAGACTCACACATTGTGTAAGTCTCACATTGTGATACAACTATTGTATCATACAATCATTTTAATTATTTAGATAAATCAAAACCATCGTCTACTGTTTTATTTGTACTTCTATCATACGTACCATGTTGATTACTACGATCATTAGCATCATAAGCTGAATAATCTGGTGCAACTAAACCAGTATGATCTTCATAACTAGCAGCATCACGATTATATTGAGCTCGTTGTCTAAATGATTGTTCATTTGCATTATCTCGTTCAACTTGACGAGAGTTTGCTTTTTCATCAATCACTTTTGGTTGTTCAACAGCTTTTTCTTGTTCTGCCTTACGTTCAGCTTCTTTTTTATCCGCCCACGCATTGTATCTATCGTGGAAATCTTTAATACTTTGTTCAACATTGTTTTTAGATACTGATGTTAAATCTTTTGGAACATGTTTACCCGCATTTTTACCATCACGTAATGAATGTAATGGTTCATGTTGTTTATCATTATTAAGATCACATGCTCTATTTTGAATATTTTCATAGTTGTTATTTGATAAATCTTTAATTGAATCAAAACCATATAAATTTGCTTTCATAAGCGGTGATGCTTTACGTTCAATAACAGCATCAATACGATCAGTTCGACCATGTGGATTGTTTTCAGATAAAACTTCATGCATTTTATCTAAATCATCATCATTAAGTTTTAATCCAAGATTATTATATTTATTACCGTCATATAATTCATGCATTGTATCTTTATATTGTTTATTTGTTAATCCACCTTCATCAAGAATACGATTATAATCAATCAACATACTAGAAATATAAGGTGTCATTTTTGGATCTTTTTTAAGTTTCAATGTTGCTTGTGTAAGTGGTTCAGTAACACTCATAGCTGACAACATATAATCAGTATCATACATTGCACCAACTGCTTTTTGAGATTTAGCACCCGCTTGACCAGTTAAATCTGTTTTACCACCTTGTGCTTTACGAGTGTTGTTTTCATCTAAAGCTAATGAACCATAATTTGGAACCATACGTTTTTCATATTTTGGTTTACCATCTTTAGTTTTACCAACTTCATCATATACAAATTGACCATTTTTATCCTTAACTGGTCGTTCTGGAGTCATATAATATTGAAGTTGTGCTTTAACACTATCTTTTTCTTTTTTAGGTAAATCTTTATTTTCAAGTTTTTCTTTTAATTCATGAATATGTGCACCACGATCATAATAGTTCATTACTGTTGATTCTTGTTTTCTAAGATTAATTGATTGTTCTGACAACTTACCTGTATTTGGATCAATATAATTTAAACGTTCACCAAAGTTTAATTCTGGATGATTTTTTTCAAAATATTCATCTGCTGGACTCATTACAGCACTAACTTTACCTTTAGCACCAATTTCAGCTTGACGACGAATACTATCAATCATTTTTTCACGAGAACTAAGATCAATTCTAGATGTACCAATATTTTTTTCAGATGCCACAGCATCCATCCAAATATCATTAATTTCTTTCCAACCATCTTCTTTTTGAGCAAGTTCTGTCATCATAAATTCAACTTGATCTTTTGGGTTCATACCAGTAAGTTCATCTTCACGACCAACTAAAGGTCCTTTATATATTTTTCCAGGTTTATCTGTAAAATTACCATTATCATCCTTAACTAATTCAGAAACATAACCAGCATGTAAAGGACCAGCTACAGCATCCATTGATACGTTACCATCAAATTTACCAGTAACACGATTAATTAAATGTTTTTCAATAGCTGCTTTTTCACGTAAATCTTGTTGTGCTTTTTCACTTTTAGGTGCATATACACCGACAGTATCACCATCAAAATCCATACCAAAACTTTGAGTCATAAATGGATTAATAGCAACACCTGTTAAATCTTCATCTAATTCAATACTAAATGCACGCATAGAACCATCATGTAACGCTGGATCACGCCATAATAACACTTTATCATTTTCTGGATCTTTTAAATCCATTTTGTCAAAAATAGCTTTAGAAACTCTAATTTTATTTAAATCAACAGTTGGATCCGCTGTTACAACACTTGTTACTGAATTTGGTACTTGTTTACCCATAATATCTTTTTTAATAATAGATTTTTTAATTAATTCTGAATCAGAATATTGTTTAACAATCGGATTACCATTTTCATCTAATTTAGGTTGTCCAAATTTATCTTTAACTGTATTTTTTGTAACATGACCACCTAACCGATCATTAATGACACGTGTTGTAAGTTGATTTGCTTTATTTTGAATTGTTGTTGAATCTTTATTTATTTGTTGTTCAACAGATTCTCTTACTTTTGGATCTTCGATTTTATTTAAAGCATCTTCACGTTGTTTTGGATCATTAAAATCAATTTTAGATAAATCTGCTTTATCTTCATATAAAGAACCAAAATTTTCATCAATCGTATTTTGTAAACGATTGCTTGCTTCAATAATATCAACATATGCTTTAGTATAGTCATGTTTCATCATACTACCATCAAACATATCTTGAGTTTTACGATTATTCTCAGATAATAAATAAATACTATTCATTCTGTGACCAGTTGGCGTTTCAATACTTACTGGTAAATCAATAATACCGCCATCATCTGGCAACTCAATACCTGTTTCTTCATTATAATCAACAGATGGATTAATATGAGTTAATTCTTTATCACCAGATTGTGCTTTTCTAAAATCATTAATTCTAGCTTTACTATCCAATGAATAAAATACACCATTTTCATCCATATCTATACCAGTAACATTTAAATATTCACGTAATTGATCAAATGATTTTTGGTTTTTACCATATACTTCTTCAAGTACACCATCTAAACCTAAACCTTGAGCAACCCATGCCTCTTGAACACCGAATGAACGACCTTTTCTTAAAGAATCACCATCATATACATGTGTTTTATCTTCGGCAGTCATATTTGTTTTGATTGAATACATTTGACTCATTTCACCAACAACACGACCATCAAGCGTTAATTCTTTTATTTTATCTTCATTACTTTGTAATTCAAGAATCAAACCAGTATTTAATCGTGAAATAACAGAATATGGATTTTTAATAATATCTAAATCTGGATTTTGTCTAAATAATTTATGATCTTTATCATATGCTATTTTAGAGTTTGTTGATTTATTACCATGACAATCAGATATTTTATCACCAATTACCATATTACTTCTTTCAGCATAACGTTCACTTATAGGACTGGCATCTTCCATTGTAAGACCTAAATAATTAATATAAGCAACATTACATTTTTCCATAGTAATTGATTTTAATATTTGGTTAGAACCCATCATACTTCTATCAGATGGATTTGCATACCAAAATGGAATATCATCATAAATTGGTGCATGACTCAAACCATGATTTCCAGGATTAGACATAGGTACACCATCACGTGATACAGTAACATCTTTATTTAAATATCGAACTAAACCTAGAGCTTGACCATCAGATGAAGAACGTCTGTCAAAAATATCTTCAAATGCTCTTAAATTATGGCGATGTGTTGAAAATTTATCACGAGTAACATTTCCTTTTTTATCCATAGCAACATTACCATGTTTATCATATTTTACAGGTGCTTCAATTTCATTTGGTGATAATTGCATAACATCATTTTCAAAACGAACTCTACTAGCAAGAGTATCAATAATCGTTTTATCATTTAATTTATCCGCAGTTACACGAGAAGCATATACATCACCATGATAAAGTTTGTTTAAACTTGTATTACCACGAGTACCAGCATCATGTTGTAATACTTGTTGTTGTAACACACCATGTAATTGTTGATCTAATCCTTGTTTAAAACCACGTAATCGAAGTGAATCACGTAAAGTTGGTTCCTTAGCACCAATACTTGGTTGAATTATTTCTTCACCTTTTGCACGTCTTTCATTAACTGTATTCAACATACTTACAATTCGTTCTGGTGGAAACTGTGACGGATCATCTAATCGAATTAATTTCCCGTTAAATACAAAAGGTTCATTATTAACATTTGCAATTACATTTGTTTTTGTATTTGGATCAAAAACAGTATTAACAACTGGAATTGATTTGTATTTCACTTCAACATCAATTTGACTAAAGTTTTTATTATTATCAACTCTACGCATATGACTAATTAATGTTTCACCAGTTAACTCATCTTTAGTAAATGTTCTAAAATTACCATTATCATCTCTATTTTTATAAAGTTCTCCATTTTCACGTAATACATTACCATATTTGTCTGCTTTTGGAACAATACTTTCATATTCACGATTCATATAATATGCTCGATAACCAGGAACCATATGATAATTACGATCTGAATTTTCTAATACTGTCTTAAACTTAGTGTCAATTATATTTTCATCTGGTAAAAATACTTGTCCAATTTGACCATCAATTTCTTGACCATCTAAATTACCACTCCAATGAATAACATGATCTTCATCGAAATAATAATCAGTATTTTTAACATTTAATCGTTCTAATTGTAAACTAATATCATTTAAAACATTTTGATATCCTTGTTCAAGAACTTCTGGATTACGAGCATCTTTTGCCAAATCTTTAGGCGTTACTCGTTTAGCATTAACACCCGCAAGTTGTTCAGCAAGCAAATCTTTTAAACCATTTGCTTCTGGATCATCTGGATTATAAGCAGGTAATATATCATCACTTGATAAATCAAAATCTGGATTGATTTCAGCTTCTTTAGCAATTGCATCTGCAATTGTACGTCTATCAAAGAAATCACGTAATTTTCTTAAATCAAGACCAGCTAATGTTTTTTCATCTGTAATCTCAATATTTGTCATATCTTCTAATGTTTCAGTAACCCCGCCATTATTACGAATAATCGTATTATCATCATCACGTAATAAATCCATTTCTCTATTTGCATCAGCAACAAGTGCTCTTAATGGTGATAATCCTTCATTAGGATCATCTAATAAAACTTCTTCATCAAGTTCTGTTTCTGATTGATTATTAAAATTACTTCTTCTTGAGAAAGAACCTAATTTATTATTATTTGTGTCATAAACTTGATAGAATAAATCTGTTATTCTCTTATTACTATCACTCTTTGGTTGTTCCATAACAACTCTATAATCACCAACACCTGCCATAACTTTAATCATGTCATAAGAATTAGGTAATGGTTTAATTCCAGTTTGACCAGCACCTGATGATTCACGATTTACAGAATAATAAGATCGACCATTTGTGAAAATATTTCCAACATCCTTATTACCTTTTTTTGGTTCGCCTTTAGATGTAAATCTAACATTATCAGCTTGAGCCGCTGTTACTTGAAGTGTACTACCGCCAATACCTTTAACATTTGCTAAAAACCCGTTACCATCCGCACGAGCTATAACATCATATTGAAGGCCATTATCTTTTAAAAAATTAAACAACTCATTAGTACGACGTAATGTATCACGATTAAATGATACATCATTAATATCAGCTAATAATCTATATAGCTTTTTATCACCAATACCGACACAACTTCTTAAAAATTCTTCTTTTGTCATTGATTGTTTTTCAAGTTCTAATGGTGATAAATTATTTTGATATTCAAATTCAGCCATTAACATCAATCCTTTTTCGTATTTGTATTGAGATTTACTCAATTACTTATAATATTATAACACAGCTACAAAATCATGAAATATAAAAAAAGAACATTCTTTCGAATGTTCTTTATAAAAACATGTGCCAATGAAATGTGATTCTATCTCTATGATTTTGAGTAAGTCGATTAAATAAATAAATATGTCTGTCTGCACCTTGCATAGCTTCCCGTACTGTTTTTGGAAGGGATATATTTAATATTGTTTCATATTCTGAAATCGCTGATGTTGATAACGGATTTGTTAATTTAATTTCAGCATCTTGGAACCATTTACGATGTTGTTCATGTTCATCTTTTGTACTAAATAACACATCATCACGATCATAAAGCAATACAACTTTTACACCACGATCAAACATTTGATAAATACGATCATTTAAAAATTTAGTTACAGATGTTGTTAAAAAGTCAGCACCATGAATAATTAAAATATCATTTTCATGTAATTCTCGTTCAGAATATGCATATACATTAATAAAATGAGCCATTAATGCACTTTTAGAACGTTTATGAAGTGTACCAAAATCAAAGATAACTTGGTTTGAACGTTCAATATTTGTTCTACGAATTGTTGTTTTTCTATCAAACAAATCATTATAGTTATCAATCATTTCTTTAAAAACATTATACAGTCTATTAAAACTTTCAACATCATCAGATGTACCCTTTTGTTGAGATGCTGATTTACGAGCATCTTCTAGTCTAGTTTGTAAATGTAATAAGAACTCCCCACCTCTAGGTACCTGTTCATGTGGAATATTAAGGAATCGTAATGCATCTCTATTATTTTTAGCATCTGATTTCCACATCCCTTTATCAATATAAAACTCTCTCAGTACACTTTTTAAGTTTGTAATATCTTTATTTTTTAAAGATGAATCATCAAGATTAAATGTTTGCGTTGAAAATTGCATAGCCATTGTTGCTATTTTTTCTTGTAAAACGTTCATAGCTGCAATTTCATCCATACCAACACTAAACGGTTCCATCATATTAACACCAGATAATTCATGCATTAAATCAACATATGCTGTTTCTGTTTGTAAATCAACTGAACCTACTTTACGTGGATCTTCACCATTTAATACAAGATGAACAACCCTTTGATTATTCATTAGAGCTTGATGTGTATATTCAACACTCCAACCTGTTGTTGCTTTAAAATTATGAACTACATTTTTATTATTACGTGATCTTAAATCTTCTGCTTGATCTCTAGCACAAACAACAGCTAAATTATTAAAATCTGTTAAATTTAAAAGTACAGGATTATTATTAACTTGTTCTGCAAGAGCACCAACATAAAAACCATCATCATCATTAATACCAGATGTGATAAATGGATATGCACCCGCAAGTTCTGTTGATGTTAATTGATAATTATCACCTAATTGACTTTCTGCTGGATTTAACATACCAGCGTACTCATCTTGCTGTTGACCAACATATGGAACTAAATCAATATTTTGTTGGAATGTTGATCTATACTCACGTTCAATAATACGAATTGCCGCATTTAAATCTTCTTCTGATGGTGCAGTTACAATAACACGAATTGATAAATCTAAATATGACGCATTTGAACGAATTTCACTAGCAATAACACGTGTATCATTATAACGTTCTCTATATTTATCAGCATCTATCGCTTGTGATGAATTTGACGTTTCATTATAACCTGTTCTTGAAACATCCATTGCATCTGGAATTTTACCTTCAACCCATTTTTTAGAACGAATGTTAAATGAATGTAAAACTTTAGCATCAGCATCCATATCTCTAAGTCTCGTATCTGATACAATTTTTGGAATTGTATCAATGCCCCACATTGGTCTTAATCTATTAAAAGATCCGGTATTAACAATAAAACTTAAAATACGAGCATACTTACCACCAAGCTGTATATAGGTACTTCCAAATTTAATATTACCTACTGGTTTAATACGATCTAAAGCTGTTTGATGAAGTTCTAATCGTTGCTTAACCTTTTCATTACGTTTCTTTTTATATTCACGAGATGATTTCTTTAAATCTGGATTTTCTTCTTCAATTTCCCGTTCAACACGTTCACGAATTTCTGGTTCTCGATTAGTTTGATAACCTTCTTCTTTTCGTTTTTTACTTTTAAGATTTTTAGCTTTTCGTTTAGATTTCTTTTTAATTTTTTTTTCAACGTTTTTCACATCTTGTTCATGTTGCTCATCTGATACTTTAGATTTTTTCTTTGATTTAGATAATAAACCCATCACTAACATATTAATAAGCACATAGATAAAACTATGTATGCTAACACTTATTAATATTAAACTCCTTTCATCACACTAGCATTGTGTTATTACTATTTTCATCACTTGATTATTATAACATTTATATTAAGTTAAATTATAAAAATTACGCAATCTATCTGTTAATTTATCGAATCTTAACAATTCCATTTGTTTAAATAAATCATCATTATATGCATCATTTAATTTTCCTAATTCTTCATTTAAAGTTTCTTCATTACGAGCATGTAATACAATAAATTGATGAATTGTTTTAAAACTTGGTTCAACAAAATTTGTTAATAATTCTTCATTTCTAGCAAGTAAAAAATCAATTGTTTTATTAACATTTTCTTTACGCTTTTTCTCAATGTTTCGTTTTTGTATTGTTGCATCTTGCGGTGCTTGTCTTGATACAACTGTAAGTGATGTTTCTAATTTTAATTGATTTAAATAATGTTCAAATACACCAATAATATGATCAATATCATCTTGGAATAATGAACTAGAACCATTACCAATAATATCAACAAGATAAGCAACGGTACCATCAGTAAATCTAACAATACCAGATTCTTCATCCCAATCTTCAATAGGTATTTGGAATTTCAATTTCATAACTTCACTCTCCCCAGCATGTCCTCTTGTAATAATATATCTCGATTTTGATGTAAACCAATAGTTAATAGTTGGAATAAACCATTTATAACCACGTTCACCTGTTCGTTGACGACGAATCATAGCAACCACAAAAATCCAATATGCTATTGAAAACAGTATCGTGTAAAAAACACCATATGAATGTTTCAACATATGTTGTGCAATAAAAGCATAAATACCAATAACAAATATTGAAAGTAAAACAAACCCAACAGTTATTGGTTTTTTCGGCCCAACAGATCCTCGTCTAAGTGAGAATGGCATATCTAATGGACTAACATTTATACTATCTGGAATACTATAAAATTGTTTTGCAGACTTACGAGCCATTTATTTAACCTCACTCTCAATTAGTATCATCTTTTGTTAACTCATTAAATTCTTTAATAAAACTGTTGATAATATCTACATCAATTTCATTTGTAATTTTAAAACAATCTTCTACATTTTCTTTTGTTCCCATTAAAATTTCATCTAATGATTTATCAGAATTGTTGTTTTGATATCTAATACCATTATCATTTGTTGCAACTTCTCTAAGCAATTTGGTAAATTCCTCATTAATAGTCCAACGATCTTTAGGAATAACAGTACCATTTGAACCTTCATCCTCAATAGTTTCAATATATGCTATTTGTTTATTAGATGCTTTATGAACTAAAACCATTTCACTAACATTAGATTTTTGTTTAATTTCATATACATCTTCATTTATAACCATTTTTAAATTACCTACATTATCAAATAAAGCATTACTTAATGCTTCTGTAATTTTAGTACCATATTCAAAATCTTTATATGATAATGTACCGTTAAAGTAACGTTTTGTTGATTTAGCTTCTTCAATTAATGACGCTTCTTTTTGTGCATTTTCTCTATCTTTTTGATGGATTCGATCAGTACCTTCAACATATTCTTTAACAGATTCATTAATTTGTTCTTCATTATCTTCATATTCATCAATTGAAGGTCTCATACTTTTAGACGCATCATCATCTAAACCACTAACAGATTTATTCATTACTGCATTAATACGTCTCATAATCTCATCTGCTACAGTATCACTATCCATTAATGCTAAATCATCTTCTGTTAATCCCATTTGATCTAGATATTGTTTTTTAGCTGTATTAACATATGATGCTTGAATTAATCGTTTTTCATATAATCTATTAAAATCTGGAATATCATCAATGACATTAGTATCTGATACAGATGTTGCAACTTCTGCATTACTAAACTCTGTTTTAAACATTTTACTATTATGACCTTTTGTGTGTAATGCCCAAGCCATTGGTAACAATTTATCTTCTGTATTATAGATTGGATTTGGTCTAATCGCTTCACCAGAATTACCTTTACGAGAAACCGCTGTTAAAACCATAGCCTCACCATTTGTAAAACTCATTAAATCATCAACAGTTAATAAACGTTCTTCATTTTCTTGAACATTATAACTTACATTTTCATCAATTGTTTCAATAACACCGCCATGTTTTTTACTAAATGTTTTACCAGTTACACGAGCAACATGTTCTGTACCTGCAAGTTTTGATAAATCTTCTAACATATCTTTATCATTTGAAATTAAATACATTAGAACTGCGGTATTTGATGATACAATTTTATCAACTGAATCACCGTACACATCTCTAAGTTATATCGATAGGTAAGTTTTTGAAATCATCTCTAACTTTTCCCCCGATCCACACCATGCGTGCGACTTTCACCGCACATGGCGTTCCATCTATTTTTATAAAATAGACTTGTGACCATCACTCCATATTTCATTACAAAATATATCTTCATTTCGATCACTACTTTTCAGTATTAGTTCATCTACTTATTATTCTTCGTCAGATTATAATAATTCAATATTTTTATTATTTTCGGTTCAATATTAAACCGATCATCATACATAATTTCAAAAAAATCAACATTTAATTTAATTGCATGATTTTTCTTTAAACGATCATGTTTTAATTGAATTTTAAAAGTTTCCAAACCACCAAAAAAATCACATGGTTCATAATGTTGTTTACCTTGACATTCAATTAAACATAACAAATTATCTGATTTATCATAAATTCCAAAATCATAAGATAATAATCCGTTATTAACACCTCTTAAATCATTGAAAGATAATTGTTTTTTATAATTAATATTATATCTATTTAATATCTGAGCTGTATATTGTTCTAATAAAGATTCCGAATAACAACCGCATGATGTTGATTTCAACTTAATTAGTGATTGTTCTGTAACATATCTTTGAGTTTTAGATGAACATTGACATTCACATAACCAATAATAATACCAACGATTATTAATATTACTTTTTTTAATAATTGGTTCTTTGCTAATAACACGCCACAATCCAAATTGTTGATTATGTAAATTTCTTTTAACCGTTAACATATCATGTTTATAACAACCACATGATTGTGTTGTTCCAGCTTTCAAAGATAATGCTCTAATATCTCTTATAGTTCCACAATCACATTTACAAGTCCATACAGTTGCATATTTACCTCTAGGTTCTAATATGCTTGGTGCTCTTTTTATAACAGTCCATCTATTAAATTTTTTACCAATTAAATTTTCTAAATTTTTATCTTTTAACGATTCTCGTCTATTGCATCTTTTACAAGATGCTGTATGACCATTTTTTAAAGATGTTGCACGAACTAATATAACATCACCACATTCACATTGACATGCATATCGTGGTGTTGAATTACCATTAGACATTTTTTCATCAGTAGATCTATATAATACATTTAAACGACCATATTGATTACCCGATAAATCATTAAATTTCCGTTTTTTTAATCTAGTATCAATCCATTTTGGCGGTAATTTATTATTCAAAAAATACACATCCCTTACTTGTTGATACTAAGATTATATCATATTTGAATTATTATCTAATACCTTTCCTTGTTCCATTTATCCTATCCATTTAATAACTACTTAGGTCATTACTATGACATGGTTTACTTGAATGTACCAACTATACATTATGGTCTTTCATTTACAACATATTACTAAACCACATAAACCCTATATTTTTCAATATAGCAAACAGTCTTTAATTCGTAATTTCGTCAGTTTATAAAAACATACTAACCATATAGCTTTTTAGACTTCCAATCTATCTTAAACCATATATATTATTTAATACTTAGGTTTAATTCAATTGACTTTACCGAGCTTCATACAAACTAATGCATGTCGGAGTTTAAAGTGAATATTTCAAAGTGTTACCTTATCATTCTATTCATCGGATAAATAGTTTGTTTTAAAATTTTTAAAACAGTATAGCTTTTCACTATACAACAAGTCGCACGTTGTAATGTTTGAAGTACCATTAAAAACTCTTGTCCCTGTCCTAAACCAATTGAAAGTTTAGTTTGGAATCCCGGAATACCAACGCCATTGAATTGTAAGTTACCTAACTCATCCAATATTGAACGAATTTTATAAAGCGGTTTACCCGATTCTTTAGTAACATACGATTCACCTACTGACGTATCAAACAGTACCGAAATCATAACAATAACAATTTTAACGTAATCAAGTAAATGTGGAGGTGTAATACTAAAAATTGCTTTAGGTTTAATGTTATAAACTGGATCAGTTTGTTCAATAGGATAAACATATAATCCATTACCAACATTAACTGTGTCTTGACCTCTCACAAATTTACCATCTATAACTTTACCTACACGAAGTGTACCGCCTTGTTCTGTTCTTTCACCTGTTCTTGGATTAATTAAGAATTGTAATCCATCTGCTGTTTTAGCGTACCCTCTTGTAAATTCAAAATAATACGTATTCATAACTAAACCATTTTTACTTAACATTTTCATTTTAATATAAATTGGTTTAGCAATTTTAACTTTTTCACCATCAAAATCAGCAATTTCATATTCACCATAGATTCCTTTAAATCTATATTCAACCCAACCTAATTCATCTAATTTTGTTTTATGTTCAAAATCAGCACCTTGTTCAATTTTATCTGTCATTGCCTCATCTCTGAATGACTCAAATACAATTGTTTGGCCAGTTAGATTGAAACGTTTAATATAATCTAAATTGATTTTAAAACGTAATCTTCGTGGGAACGATAAACTAATTGGATCAAGTGATTGTCTTGGTGATGCTGATGTAATTGCTGTAATTGGTCTACGAGTGAAGAATAACATTGCAACGAGAGCAATACCATAAACTGTTGCTCTTGTTTTTTCTGAATCCGCCATTAACGTCATTGCATCATTTTGTTGTAATGTCATTGTTCTCATTTTATTATTTGGCATTAATCCAAGTAATTTAAAGAACGCTGTAAGTTGTGTAATCTGTTCTGATGGTGGTAAATCATACTTATCATTTAATTCTTTTTCATCAGCTAATTCTTTTTGAGTAAGTAATCTACCATTTTGAATCATCTTACCAGATTCAACCGCTTCTTCATTAAACCATACTTCTTTACGACTCATAATGGTAAGCATTTGATATGCATTGTACATCGTAACATGTCGCCATTTATCATCTAAATCACGACCAATTGTTGACTCATCAATTTCTTTTTCAGCCGCCATTTGAATATATTCTTTTTCTTCTTCAATATAAAAGTCAATCATAGCGAATATAATCATACGAACTAATGCTTGTTGAGCTTGCCCCCAGAATGGATCATCACCTTCAATAGGGAAGAATGTATTGATAACTGTATTAAGTTGTTCATCCATTTTATCTAAATCACCAATACGAGCATTGGCAATACCCGGTCCTAAAACATTGAACTGATGTGTCATACTATAATTAAGTAAGTTTAATACAACAACCTCATATCCTCTGTTCTCTAAAATCTTATGAAATCCAGCAAATAATTCGCCTTTTGGATCATTAATGAACATATTTTGTGGTTCACCTTCACGACTTAAATTATCAATAGAATTATTAACTGCTAATTGACCTTTATTACCGCGAGTAATCGCAATAACAAATGAGTTTATTGAACCCGTTTCAACAAAAAACGCACCCGCTGGTCGTTGTGTTTCATATTTTGGAATATACCAATCATCCCTAATAAAATCACCAAGACTTTTAACTTTACCATTATCAGATGTTTGATATGGAATTTTAAACGGATCATAAGCAATATGTTGATTTTTATCTTTAATACCAAGAGATTTATTATAAATAAAACCTCTATCATGTTCATCAATCATTGGAAGTTTCTCAGTTATACGACTACCATTTTCGTCTAATTGATAAGTACCATCTTCATTACGTTTATATAATTCAACAGTACCTAATTTACGATTATGTTTTAAAAAGATATGACTTACAATCATTGCTGGTGATACTGATCTACTATGAGCACCTCTATCTGGAAATGCTTCGAATCGTGTTGCAATTTCTTCGGTACTTAATAATTTACGATCTCCTTTATGTGTTTGGACATCTGAATGATCTGTTGTTACAACACGTTTTCTATCATATCTTCGTTTAACAATCGTTGCTATCAAACTAACAATAATTGATAAGATAAATGGAGTTATCATATAAGGTGGAATAAATAAAGTTTTAATCCAAGCATCATGAAACTCGATACTTTCTAATGGATTTGATAAATGACTTCCAATAGCACTATCTTTTGAAAATAAAGCTGTAACTACAGTCCAAACAAATGCAATACTTATTGATACAAAAAAGTAAGCAATTAAAAATACACCAATAAATGCAAATAAAAGTTCTTTTCTTAATTGCTCTTTAGTAATTGGTTTAGAATCTGTTCGTTTTCGATTACCTTTAATATGTTCCGTTTTAAATAAATCTTCTTTTTTTGGTTCTTTAGGCTTTGGTTTAAACAAATTCTTAAATGACACTAAACATCCCTCTTTTCAATATCGGGATGATTCTTTAAATAATAATCAATTGCTTCACGCACAACAACACTATAATTAACTGATTTCTCATCAGCAATTTGTTTAATTAATGACTTTTGTTTTTCAGTTGTATTCACGTGCAATCGAGCTGGATACAAGTGTCTTGTTCTTGTAGCACTCATTTAAAAGTCACCCTTTCTGTCTAGAAACATGCACAATTTTTTCTAATTTTTTTATAAAATATACCGCTATTAGTGTTACACCAATTGTTGTTGATGTATAAGAAATGTCACTAATAATATTATGTGTACCTGTATCTGGTAAACCTGTTTCAGCTTGAACAGTATGTGTCGAAACATTCGATGATGTATTACTAGATTCTTGATTTTGATTATCTGATACAACATACATTTCATTTGTATTATTAGTTGATGTTGTATCTTTTGAATCTGAATCAGAGTTAGATTGTACATGTTCTTGATTATCAATATGTTTTACCTTCATTGTTGTAGATGATGGTGGATCTATAACAAATGTTTTACCAAATAACATATAATCACTCCTTATTTTTCTTTAATTGGTACTCTAAATTCTTTACCATCTGGATCTTTTACATTTAATGTAGAATCAGATACTTTTTCAATATCATATTCTTTATCTTTATATTGGATTTTGTCACCTTTAACATAATCATTTTTTGGTACTGATACATTACCATCATCTAAATATGGTGTTTGTTCATTAGTGTCAGTTGATTTACTTGAATCATTATTTTGTTCACTTGATGATGTATTTGCTTGTTGAGTTTGTTGTTGTTGCGGTTCATTATCATTATTTTCACTAATATCATGACCAATATATCCACCAATACCAAGTAATCCAATTGCAGCTATACAACCATAAATACTATTTTTAAGTTTTGATGATTTTTTCTCTTTTTTTTCTTCACCATGTTCTTTAGAAGCGGTTTCAGTAGTTGTTTGATCTTCTGATTGTCGAGAAACTGATTGAATTGGAACAACAGGTTGTTGATATATAGATTGTTGATGTAAATTATTTTTTTCACGATCCAATTCTGCTTTACGTCTTTCTAATTCTGAGTTTTCTCTATCTAAACGTTCTTCTCGAAGTTTGATTTCATGCTTTTCTCTTTCACGTTCAGATTCATATTTTTCACGTTCTTGATCAAGCTGTTTTTTAAATTTAGAAATTTGAGATTCTTGATCTGCTGCTTGAACACCGTATTTTTTTGCAATTTGATCCATAATTTTTTGTATTGATTCATTTTCTAATCTATTTTCAAATCTTTTAGCATTTTCATTCACTCTATCACGTGTTAATAATTGATATTTTTGTTTTTCTAAATCTTTTTTATATGACATAACATCATTATTAATAAATGCTTTATGTTCATCATTAAAAATACGTTTAACATGATTGATTGCACGTGCTTTATCCGTTGTTAAAGCTGTCATTTCAACATTATTTTTCCAATCATCAAATTCATCACGAGCAGTTTGAGATTTATCACCCACAATTTTCAATTGTTCTTCTTTAAATTCTTCACTTGGTAATAAAACACGTTCACCGTAAAATTCATCTTTGAATTTTTGTGGTAATTCAGCTAATATTTGTGCTTTATATTCTTCAAATTGTCGATTAAAGAAATCATCTTCTAATTCTTTCAATTTCTTTTCAGAACTTAATGTTGCTTCATTCTCATATTGATTAATTAATTCTTGTAATTCTTTATAACGTTTTTGAACAAATTCTTTACCATTTAAAACATCTAATTGTTGTTTCGTTGTTTCATACGATAAGTTCATATCAGATTCGTAAGTTTCAATTACTTTATCTTTAATATTATTTTCTTGAGCTTCAATTTTTTTATTAATATTATCAACAGCATAATTGATTTCATTACGAGATTCTTCTGATAAATTATCAGCAGTAAACGGTTCAAACTTAGGTAACTTAATCTTATCTAATAATTCTTGTAGTTCCTTTGGATGATCTTTATATTTATCAAATGATTTATCTGTTTCAATATTTTCTGTATTATTATTTTCTTCAACAGATTCATTTTGTGATTCATTAGATTCATCATTAGATGATGGAGAATCAAACATATCTAAATTATCTGTAATAGTTGTATCATTCGGAGAATCAAATACATCATCTTGTTCAGTTGATTCTGTTGATGATGGTGTATCAAAAATACCCGCTAATGTATCTGAATTAGTTGATGGAACATCTTGATATTCATCATTGATCACATCATTATCATCATTTTCAGTTTCATTTTTTTCATTTTGATTTGATTTATCTGTATCTTCTTGTTCAGAATCATCAAATGATTCTTCATCAACATTTTGTTTAATTGAAGATACATCTTTATTTTCAATATCACTATTAACATTTTGTTTAATATCAAGTCGATCAATTTCTTGTTCTTTTTGTTGTTGTTCTAATGCTTTTTGTTCACGTTCTTCACGTTCAACATCTTCATCAAACATATCACTTGATTTATTATCATTAACTTTACCATAAGATCTTAAATATTTTTCAATATCTTCGTATCTAAGTTCAAGTGGTTGGTTATCTTCTTTTGATTCAAAAATCATTTCAGCACCAGCACGTTCATTATTATCTGAATCGGTATCAGTTGGTACTTTAAATAAATACCAATTTAATTTACCATTTGTTAATAATTCATGAAGTTGTTCTTCAAAATAGAACCGAGTATCACGATCTAAAACAATTGGAATATAACCATTACGTCTATCGTTTGGATAAACAACATATTTGATTGAATTACTTGCTAAACCGTTATCTAAACGACCAGCTATTTCATCAGATAAATTTGCTTCTGAAATATTTCTAGTGTAAAGTCCAGGTAATACATAAAATGATTTACCTAATTGTTCATCATACATCTTTGATACAATATGACCTTCACCATCTTTGAGTGATTTTTCTAACATGTTATTGACACCATGCGGTACAGAAATTTTTAATTGTTTTGGATTAATTACAGCCATTATTATGCCTCTCTTTCATTAAATATGTAATAATTGTATCATTTCATTCCGTAAAAAACCATAAGAACTTACACATAACTTACGTAAACTTTACGTAAACAAAATAAACATTAAAAAGAAAGACTTATATCAAAAATTAAATAATAAGTCTGACTTAATTATTATATATTTTTTTTCATATTAAATAAATATTTTTACGTAAAAAATACGTAAATAAAACACATCAAGTTAATCATAAAAAAAAAGACTCATATTAAATATGAGTCTTAGATTAATATTGGCTCGTTACTTACCGAGATCCTTAATGGATTGTGATAAGCCTTTACCAATTACATTAAGTGAATTAAATCCGTTGTACATTAATAATGCACCAATAGCTAAACCAATAAGTGCCCATGCAAAGTTTTTACCTTTTTGCTGTTCACTAGCAACACCTTTAAATAATTTGTATCCACCGAAACCAAAGGTAATTGCACCAAAGATTACAAATGTTAAAGCAACCCATGTTTTCATTTTACTACCAGTATTTTTTAATAAACTGTCAAGAGTCCAAGCATTGAAATCAAAGGCCGCTAGGAACTGATCAATGTGCATTGGTGGCACCGATGGAAATATAGACATTACATCTAACACCATTTAGTCACTCATTCCTCTCACGTGTTTTTGCACACTATAATTTAATACGTTGATGTGTACTGTTTAAGTATATCAAAAAAGATTTTAAATGACTACACAAAATTATGAATTTTTTATTAAGTTATCATAAAAACACCCGAAACCTAATATTCCGGGTGTTTATCAATATTAATTATTATTTGAATTATCATTGTTGTTATCATAACGAGCAGCAATACGTGCTTGACGTTCTTCTTCACGAACTCTATCTCTAGGTGTTTGTGATGGATTATAATCTGGATGATTTGGATCATTTTGACGACGATTGTTATTAATTGCATCATGCATAAGTGGTGATTTACGACGTGGATCATAACCTTTAATAACATTACGTTCTTCACGTTGTTGTTCACGTGCTGCTGATGCTCTTAAATTATTAGCATATGTGTTTGGTCTAGCTCTATATTTTTTACGTTCTTCTTCTAAATTATGTCTCATATTATTTTGTGCTGTTGAACGTTTACCAAGACCACCACGTTTAGCAACAGATGACATTCTATCAGTATAAGTTGTTTGAGTGTCTTTGGCTTTATTAATATTTGCTCTTGCATTATCAATATTGTTATTGATATGTTGTTGCATTTGTTTAATGCCACGACCTTCATTTGTTACTGATTGAGCTTGTTGTTGTGCTACATTTAATTCTTCTGATCTAACTTTATGACGGTTTTTAATTCTACCAAGTTCTGTTGCACTCATACGACCTTGTTTTACTTGTTCTTCCGCACGAGTTACAGACTTAGCTGAATTTTCATAAGCCTGTTGTTTTTCTCTTACAGTTTGAGTTGCTTTTTGTTGAATAATTTCATTTGCCGCCGCCATTGATTGTGCACCTTGTTGAGATAAACCTTGACCATTCATAACTTCACTTAATTCTTGTCTAGTTTGTCTAATTTTATCACGATTTTGATAAGCTCTATCTGTTTCAATTTCTTGTTGACGAATACCTTCTTGACTCACTACACCACCAGTTGCATGTTGTGCTCTAAGACCAACTAAGACATCATGTGCTTGATTTTCACTAGCTGTTGCTTGTTCAACTGCACGTTGTGCATTTGCAAGTTCAGTACGTGATACTTGTTGACCAGCATCATGTCTAGCTTGAATATTATCAAGATTTTGTTCCATTTCTTGTCTATGTGCTTTTGCATTATTATAAACCGATTCACCAGCACTAATTGTACCTTGGTTAACGCTACCAGTAGAAATGGCATCTCTAATTTGATTTTGTGCTTTAATGTCACCTCTAATTTGTTCTGATTTAGCATTTTGTTGTTCAACTGCTTGTTTAATACCAGAACCATTTTTCATATCTGCTAATTTTTTAGTTTCTGTTGTTGCTATTGCTTCTTGTTGTTCAATTTCTTCATCTGGTGCATTACTTGCTTTTAGATTTTCAAGTCTTGCATTTTCTGCGTTTGCTTTATTTTCTTGATGTGCAATATCTGCTTGAGAGAAACCAGATTTAGATAAATCATTTGCTTTAGCTTCTGAATTTGACAATTGTTCATGTAAATCTTTAATTGATTCACCTTGTTGTTCAATCGTATCATCACTAAATGCTTTACCACCATTATTACTAATGTGGTTCATACCATCTAATTTTTCTTGTTGTTTATCCACTTCCGCTTGTGCATCTTGTTCAGATGCTTCAAGATTTTCATCCATCATTTTAGCACTATTATGTGCTCTATCTGATTGTTCTTGTGTTAATCCGCCAGTTGCCTCAGTTTGTTCTAATTCACGTTCTGCATCTCTAACACCATTATCACTGTTTCGTTTTTCATTTACAGCTTCTTGGATTGCATCCGCATCATAAACGTCACCTTCACCGGCATTTTTAATGTCATTTGCATAACCACGAGCTGATTCTGCTTCACTTCTAAGTTGTTCAACTTTTGCTTGTTGTTCAGCAATTTCTTCTGGAGAAGCGTTCATATCTTGCATTTCTTGTAATTCAGTTTCAGCATCACTAAGTTTTTGTTCCGCTTCTTTTGCATTACGTTCAGCATCAGAAATATGATCATTCATTTTTTCTCTTTCATCGGCTTCATTAGTTGCAGTTACACCAGATGTTACTGCTTCACCCGCCGCTTTATCAAGATCTTGTTCGGCTTTATCAACATTTGCTTGAGCTGCTTCAACTTCTGCTTGTTTAGCATCAATTTCATCTTGCGGTGCATCATTACGTTTTAAGTCATCAAGTTCATTTTGCTTTTTCGCTAAATCTTTAGTTGCATCATCATAGTTGTCTTTAGCATCATCTAAATTATTCATAACATTTTCTTGATCATCAAAGGCTTGTTCACCTTCTTTTTCAACATTTTTAGCTGTCTTATTAAGTCGGTCAGATAAATTACCAGCTACTAAACCTCCAAGACTTCTTGTACCATTACGTTCATTACCAGAATAAGCCTCATCTAGTTTACCACTTAATGATCCAAGAGCTGCATCTTTCGCATTACTAAATCCATCTGAAACATTTTTTCCAAAGTTTGAGAAGCTATTACCACCGAGTGTACTATTTTTATCTCTTGATGATTTGAAACCATCGCTAAATCCACCCATAGCATCTTTAGAAATATCTCTAACATGATGAGGTGCAAACACACCATCTCGTTCAGAATTTGCCATATTACTTACAGAATTATGAGCTGCTTTACCAAGTTCAGTACCATTTTGGCCACCTTTTAAACCAATAGCATCTAAAATTCGTTTGAAGAAACCTTCAATAGTTGAAACAATTGCTCTACGAGCTCGAAGTAAGAACAATACAAGCATCCATGTAATCGCTGATGTTACTAAACTTGCACCAACTTGTTTAACAGAACCAGGTGCATTTGGGAATAAATTATTAGCTGTATCTGACATTGATTGAGAAATATCTGTAATAGATCCGCCAGCCACATCAATTAAGAAAAATGCTGTGAATGTACTTACAGTTAACATTGAAATAGTAATCATAATACCAATAAATCCAACAACAGAACCAAATGTTGAAATTGCAAAATTTGCAATTAACATTGAAATGCTTTTAACAACCGCACTTATAATAGAATATAATAAAACTGTTGTAAATAATGTTAATGCAAGCATTACAGCTACCATTTCTGCTGTACGCATAAAAACTCCAAAACCGCCATTACCAGCAACACTTGCTGATTGAATTGAAACTTCATTTAAATCACCACTAAAGGCTTTTTTACCATCAAATACTTTAACGTATTCATTTTGTGGTGATAATTTAAATTGGAACATACGTTTTTCATCAGCAGATCCACCCGCTAAATGATCATTCATCCACGAACCAACGTCATTAGCAAAATTTTCAACTTTGATCCATGTATTTTTAAGAGATCCAAGAAAACCATCCCCACCATCTTCTTCTTTTTGATCTTTATCTTGCATACTAACATTATGTTGTGAATTAATATCATTTGGTGTAAGCGTAGAGTTAATAGTCCATTTATAAACAAGTTTTGCTGTATTTTCTGTTGATGCTTTATCTGAATCTGCAATTTTATTAATTTGTTGAACAAAATGAGATTTAGGAAAATCATTTTTAACTTGTTCTTCTGTTTCTGGCATTGAATCTAAACGTTTAAGAACAAATCGATTATTTGTTAAAGCATTTTTAACATCATCTTTACTACCACCATCATTAGCAACTTTTAATGAATTTTCAATAGCACCATCTAAACTACCGCCAATATAACCTTCTGTATTAACAATATATTGACTTGGTAATTCGTTAATACCAGATGTTACACCGTCATCAGTAGCACCTTTTTTAACCATTTCAGCATAACTAGATATAAATCCAGCTAATAAAAATGCCATACATGTAATTGATAGTAATGATACTAATGCTTTAGGTCCGCTTTTCATTAAAAAAGCACCTCTATTAGCGGCTCTACCAATACCTAATACAAACAATACTAAAATTAAACCAATAATAAATGTTAAAGCAATTAATCCTAAAGTATTTAAATCATGAATTATATCAACAATAGGTTGAAGAATATCTTTTAATGGATTATTTGGACTAACACCATTTTCAACAAATCTAAATATATTTAACCATTCCATTAAATTAGCAACCCAGTTCATTATTGTACTAATAAGTAAGCCAATAACTAAACAAATCATAACAGTAATACCTACAAAAGATTTAAGTACAACCATTAAGAAACTAAGCATTAAACTTACTTGAGTTGTATATGTTTTATAAAGATTCCAATTATGTAACGTTTGTAAAAACGCTGCATAACGTTCACCTTGACCTTCAAGATCGGTATCTCTTTCAATAATACTTTCAACAGTATCAACATTTACCGATTTTGTTTTTATTTGACTATTATAATAAAGTTTTGATGCATTTTTATCACTATCATCAAACACTTTTGATGCAAATGATTCAGCCGCATCTTCATCAGACAAATTTTCACCATCTTCAGTTTTGCCTTCTGAGTCACTACTACTAGATTCCGATTCTTCACTAGATGATGTTGTTTCAGAATCATTATCTTCTTTTTTACTACTATCTTCCTTTTTATTACTATCTTCTTTTTTATTACTATCACCAGAAGAATCTTCTTTAGCATACACCGTATGATCAAATGATTGTGTTATCGGTGCCGAAATTCGACCAGCAATTAACATAACAGATAAGATGAGTAATATTGCTAACATACTTTTCTTTATTAATTGTCGCCCATTGACTTCCAATTTGTGAACCCACCTTTCAAAATATATACATTCTTTATTCTATCATGTTTTATAAACCTAATGAACATTTCATTATAATAAATTGTGTCTATTCTTTATTATAAGGTCTTAAATATTCTTTAACCTCAGCATAACTTGTCATTAATGTTCTATTAGCATGAGCTTTGAAATCTAAAGCATTGTATATTTTTTTATCACCACGTCTACCTAAATCATTTGAACCTTCATAAAGATAGTATCTGTTATTATCGCTTTTTTCAATAAACATTAAAATATCAAGATTTGCTTCTGAAACTAATCTGTTTTTATCCGTTGCACTCATTTGACCAAATACTCCGACATTAATAGCAACTGTATTTGGATGTCTATTTAATAACTTAGCAACAGGTACATATAATTTTTCTTTAAGACGATTTTTAATATCACGAGCACCACCGGCATAAGTATCATTACTTGTATTATCTGATGTAATAAAAATATCAACATCACTTTCTAAATAGAAATAAATACCTCGATCATTAATTGTTTTAGTAAAATCTGTAAGTTCTCGAAGTGTAATACTACTTCTAGTATCATTATCTAAACTATTAAATGGAATAATTTTATCTAAACGACCAATTAATTCTGGTCTAAAATTTTGTAACAATGATTTACGAACAGTATTTACATCATCAGATAATTTTAAAGATTGTTCTTGTGCTTCTTGGAACACTCTATGACCAACATTTGATGTAAGAATGATATATGCATTTTTAAAAGTAGCTTCTCGATCATATCTATCTTTTAAATGACCATCATCTAATAGTTGTAATAATAAATCCATAACACCGCTATGAGATTTTTCAATTTCGTCAAATAAAACAACAGCAAATTGTTTATTATTAATAGCATCTGTTACATCAAATCTAAATCTTGGCACATCACTAAGTAATTGATACTCAGACATATCAAACCGAATCATATTTTTTTCAGATCCAAATATGCCTTTAGCCATAGCTCTAGATGCTTGTGTTTTACCAACACCAGTTGGACCTGTAAAAATATAAGAACCCATTGGTCTTGACGGATCATTTAAATTAGCAACTGCTACTTCTAAACCATCAAGTAATGAATTTAAAGCATGATCTTGACCTTTTACATCTTCATATAATACTTTTCGAATATAGTTAATATCAACTTTCCACTTAGTATTAGCACCTGTTTTTAAATAAATTTGTTCATCTAATGAATTTTCATCAATAGGTTTATTATCTGATTTATACCAACCATACATCGCATCTAATACATTAATTGATTTACGAGGTTGAGAATCTGCTGGCATATATCTATTTGTATATTCAACAATTTTTCGTAATAATTTTTCATTAATTTCAAGTTCTGGTAATAAGTTCTTCCAAATATTAACTAAAATTTGGAATGTTGTATCATCAGATGGACTTGGAAGCGGAAATCTATTCAAACGTTCTTCAAAGGCTTTATTTTTTAAAATATATTTAATATATTCTTCATCTGTGGTTGCACCTATAAGTCTGATTTCACCACGAGCAAACGCTGGTTTTAATGCTTCAACACCAGATGCATAACCACTCATACCTAACATATGAAACTCATCAATAAATAAACATATCTGTTTACCGCTATCCGCTAACTGTTCGACTTCTCTCATAAAAGCTCTTAATTTATGAGCAAATACATTTTCACCTTCTGCACCCATAGCGGCTAAATCAACAGAATACGTTTCAACAGTATCTCTATTTTTATAAGACCAATATTCTACAACTTTCGTTTTACCAGCACCCGGTGGACTTGTAAAAACAATATTATTCATAAAATGTTGTTCTAAATTCGCACTTAAAGCCTTTAATTCGTTATCACGATCAAAGGCTTTGTTTTCATCACTTAAACCCATTCTGGAACTATACTGTTCAAGTAATGATAATTCATTTGGTTCATTTTTTGTTTTAATAGCATCACCCAAAGATAATATCCTCCTTTATAATTTCAATCCTTTTTTATATGTTTCTTCATCAAAAGGATGTGTAAATTCAATTAAATTATTATTTTTTAATACTTGTTTTTCTATTTTATGATCCATTTTTTCTTGAATATCAGATTGTAAAAAGAATTTTGTATCATTTTTCATATCTTTTTTCACATCTTTATCTGTATAAGATGATCCATTATTTTTAATAACTATATTTACTTTAGAGTCATCATTCTGAATTGTAATTTTATCATTTTTAGACACATTTTTATATTTATCAAGATTATTTTCTCCAAACATAGTTAAAAATTGATAAGGTGTTAAAGTCATTGTTTCAGATTTTGATTTGTCATTATTTTTTTCAAAAGACATCAACACTTTATATGATTTCATATCTTTTAACAAGTTTAATCGATGATTTAATTCATCTGAATAATTATAATGTTTTTCAGCATACATAGCTCTTGATACATCCATAATAGAACGTAATTTATATGAATTATCACTACCATACTTAACAATTGAATCTACTTCAAAATCTTGAGATGATCCTTTTGGATTTTTTTGTTTAAAATCTTGCACATCATATTGACTATAATCAACAAGTCGAGATTGTGGAATTTTAATATTATCTTTTTCAAGTGATGCTTTCATAGCTAAAGCATTAACAATATTAACATATTCTTTTTGACCATCTTTTGTTGTCATTAAAATTTCAGTCATATCCGATTGTTTAATTTGATCATCATCTTTCGTTTTAAACGATAACCGTTGATTCAAATCTTTAAATGTATCATATGATCCTAACTGATAAGATGCTAATCCTATACTTATTAAAAGAATTAAAATCATTACTCGTTTTACCCATTTATTAGTCAAAAATGACCAGATTGATTTAAACACGTTTTTCATACATCACCACTCGCTTTTAATTATTCATTTTCATCCTCATCATCATTTAATGTTGTATTATTTAAAAAGTCATTATTATCAACATTTTCATCTTCATCTTGTAAGAATTTAGAATCATCAACATGATTTTGAATATTCATTGTTGAAACTTCACTTTCATCATCTTGAATCATTGGTCCATCATTAGTATTTTCATTTTGAGACTCATCATCTTGAACTAATGAATCCGATTCATTATTTTCATTTTGTGAATTTATAGCCTCATCATCTTGAATCATTGGTTCTGATTCATCATCATCATAATTAGGTTCTTCAAATTCTTTTTTAGCAGTCGCTACAACTTTTTCTTTACTTTCTTTATTTAAAAATTGTTCTTCTGTATCAATATGAGATTCGATTGATGGAACGAATGATTCTGATTCACTATCAGATGTATCATTATCATCAACAATTAAATCATCATCTTGTGTTAATTTAAAATCATCTGATGGATAAATCGGAACTTCATTAGCTGATTCTTCAATTTCTTGATATATTGATTTATTATTCTCACTTTCATAAGGTATTAAAATATCTTTATCTTTACTATTATCTAACAAACTAGAAATATATGCTCGATCATCATCTGATTCTTGTTTATCTGATGTTTCAGTTAAATTAGTAGCATCATTATCAAAATCATACGTAACATCATCATCATTTATAGTTGGTTCAACTATAACATTTGTTTGATTTGTATTATTGTTTTCAACAATTACGTGTAATTCTTCCGCTGTTCGTAATGATACTAAATGTTCTCCAAATTTTAATACAACTTCTTTCATTTTAAAAAACTCCTTCTTTTTTTAATTCAATGTATTTTACAATTAATGATCTAATACACTTTGACATGGATTCTCTACCCGGACCGGATTCATAAATTGTTTCTAATTTCATATATACATCATGATTCACAGATAAATACATTGAATGTGAACCAGAAGATCCATATTTTTTAATCACCCAAGTTTTGACTGGTATAACATCACAATTTACAAGTTCTTCTTTAGGGATTTTTGTTAATACTTTAGACAACATATAATTCATAAAACCAGTAAGAGTTAATCCTAAACGCTTAGATTCATTCTTTATATATAAATAAAGTGCATCATTAGCATTAAAAACAATAACTCTCTTACCACTAACCAAATAAAACACACCACCTTGTACAGTATTAATAAATATCACAATATAATTCTAGCATTTTCTATGAAAATATCATAGAAAAAATTTAAAGTTCTACTTCTTTATCATCTGTTTTAACATCTTTTGATGGCTCGTCTTGTTGTTTTTCATTTTCAGTATTATTTTGAACAGGTTCTATTTGTTCAATATTAAAGTTTTTAACATTATATTTTTCTTCTTCTTCACGACGTTTTTCATCTCGTAAATACTGTTCAAATTGCATACGTTTAAATTGCCAATAATTACGTTCAGCATCATGTGTATCTTTCACATCACGTTCTGATTTAACACGATCCCAATTAATAACCTTATCTTGTTTTTTAGTATTTTTATATTTAGGTTGATAATCATCATAATCATTTCTAATAAATGATGTTTCTCGTTCAATATTTTTTAAAGTATTATTAAGAACAGCCCGCCCTTTAAATGTATCAATTGTACGTCTAGTTTCAATAGAATCAAAACCATTTCTAGTTGGTGTTGGTATTTCAAGTTCAGAATGAATTTGTCTTGAAATAGCAGCTTCCATATCCACCGCTTCCATACCAGATTTTAATTTTTCATACATTTCTGTTTGGCCAGTTTGAGCTAAGTACGCCATCATTTTTCGATACGCTTTAGACCTTGCTTCTGATTGCTTTTGATATTCCGCCGCTATTTGAGTAGGTACTGATCGGTCATCATTTGGTCCATAATCATATAACATATTTACTAAATCTGTACCTTTAACTTCATTGAATCTATCTTTTGATACATGACTTTTTTTACCGTTTAATAAATAATCATATTTATCAACAATTCCAATTTCATGATAATACTCCTGTTCATAATAATCTCTAATTACAATAGAATCATCATCAACTTTGCCAGCTTTTTTAAAGCGGTCATAACGTTTTATTTCACGTTGTGCATTAAACGCTTCGTCTTTAGCATCATAAAATCGTTTCTTATAATTTCTTGATTTATATTCAACACGAACAAATGAATCATATTGATTTGGCTCACGTTCAAATTGATCCGCTATTGTATTTTTTAAAGCCTCAGTTGACGCTGCTTTAATAGATTGTTTTGGTTGTTTAATTGTTTTATCTTTTTTCTTAATCGATTTCATATCTGTATAAATACTATTAATTGTTTCTTCACGTAACCTATTATATGCATTTGTTTTAAGTTCTGAACGATATTCTGCACCAAAACCTTCATCACTTTGTCTAGCATCAATATAATTTGATACCGCACTTTCAAAATCATCAAGATTAACACTATCACTATATTTAGTCCATACATCATCCACAATACTATTAACAAGTTCATGTGGTCGTTGCATACTTTTAGCTCTACTTCTAGCACGCCACATTTTTTGATTGTCGGGTAAAGCAATTAACAACGCTTGTATTTTTTCAATCGTTTCTTGATTATAATACATATTATTTTTAGTGAGTTGTTTTGTTAACTTACGTTGATCTGTAATATCTTTCGTGAGTGGTTTCATATCACGTGTTCTTGATAATGATCGATCTAAGGTGTCACGCATACGAGCTTGAACTTTTGAACCAATCTTTCCACGTTCTTGTTCTATTTTAAAACTTGTTTTTCGATTAACATGATATGTTTTTGGTGTACCTCTTTGAGTTGCAACTTGTTCTGCAACTTTTTCATTATCTCGATAATATTCTAAAAAACCATCTGTATTCTCACGTATAACATAATCATCATTACGATCATCACTTAACCATTTCATTTCTGGTTGTTCATGTCTTTCTTCTGTTTGTGCATACATTAATCGTTTTTTTGGCGGTGTACCTGTTTCAATTGATGTCATATGTGCATGTAAATTTGTAGTGTCAAACTGTATTACACCAGTCCATTCTGGTTTATCAAACCCCATGCCTTGATGCATTTTATTCATCATTTCTGTTAAGGCTTGTCTAAGTTTTAATTGATCAACTTGACCATAATATCCACCTTTTTCAGTTACTTCTTCTAAATCTTCTGGAATGATACCTTGTTTTTTTAAATATTCATGTGAAAAACTAATGACTGGTTGAATTACAGTATGGCCTTCATCAGCCGCCTTTTGTGACACATAAGCCGCATGTTCTACTGTTTCTCGGTCATAACTAATCCCTCTATTACCAAACATGACACCACTTTTTTTCGATTTATCTTTATCTTTTAATAAAACTTCATTATCAGAAACAGCATTTGATTTTAATTGTTCAACCGCTGACACACGAGATACATATTTTGTTATATATGGATTGAGTTCAAGTGGTTCAGTTGCGGGAATTTTTTCATTATATTTGTCATTCTTACGAGATGTATAACTTCTAATATATGTACCTGGGTTTTTATTACCAAATTGAGATACAATTACAATATCTTGCTTTAATCCCATATTAAAAAACATCCTTTCTTATATGTAAAAAAAAAGACCTACTAATTAATAGTAGGCCTTCTTTATATTTGAAGTCAATCATTATTCTCCAATATCTGATTCAGAATTGTTTTTACGTTTTTTGTTAAAGATATATCCGACAGTACCTAAGATAGCCGCAATTACAATACCATAACCCGCACCATCTGCTGCGTTAGAACCAGTTGATGGTAATCCAATTTTTTGAGCTACCGCTGGTTGTGCTTTTTGCGGTGATGGATTATTTTGTGATTGAGATTGCTCTTGTTTTTGTACTTGTTGTGGTTGTTCTGGTTGTTTTGGATTTTCTGGTTGTTTAGGTTGTTCTGGTTCTGGATCTTTAGGATCTTCTTTCTTAGGTGGAGTTGGTTCTTCTTTCTTAGGTTCTTCTGGAACTTCTAAGATAGACTGAACTTCATTAGATTTTTTAGCTTTATCTTTATCACCAGAACTCATTTCGGCAACATTAGGTACGATGTATTTACCATCTTTTTCATATTTTTTGTAGTTACCATTTTCATTTTCTTTGAATTTAGCACCTACTTGTACAACAACTTTTTTGCCTTTAAATTGTGAAGGATCTTTTGGAGTCCATACAAATGACTCATTATCTTCATCAACTTTTAATGTACCGTATTCTGTAACATCTTTCATATCTTTAACATTTGGTGCTTGACCATCAGTTTCAGTTGAATCTTTAGATGTTTCTTCTGATTTTTCATTATCATCAGCTTTAGATTCATCTTTCACATCATCTGATTTGTCTGTTTCTTTAGAATCAGTTGCATTAGAATTATCTTTATTATCAGATTTATTAGAATCAGTTTCATTATCTGTTGCTTGTGATGCGAATGTTACATCTTTATCACCCGCTGTTACAGATAATTCTTCACCGTCTTTAAGTTCAACATCTTTAGATCCATCTGGTTTAATAGTTTCATTAGTAACAGTTTCACCATTTTTATCTTTAGTAACAACTAAAGCATCTGATGGATCATTATTTGTTACAGTATATTTACCTGCATCAATATCTTTTCCAACTTCATATTTACCAGTTTTTAAAGTTTTATCTTTAGCAACTGTATCTGCTTGTTGTTTAACATCTTCTTTAGAATCATCAGTTACTTCATCAGTATTTGATTCCTCAGATTTTGCATCAGATTCTTTATTAGTATCTTCTGCATTATCTTTATCTGATTCTGATGCATCTTTACCATCAGTTGTTACATCTTCCACATTGTTGTCATCTTTATTTGAGTTGTCTTTATCTGTTTCAGATGCATTGTCTTTAATATCTTCATTTGTATAAACATGAATGTTATCTTTTTGAAGATCTAAAACATCTTTTTCAAGATCATCTTTTACATAAACGTCGTTACCTTTTTCATTATTAGCAAATTGAACGTCTAAGTTGTATAAGATATCACTACCAAATTCTTCGTTGTTAGATTCAACTAATTTATCATCTTCAACGATAGATTTTTTAATACTACCTGGAATTTCTTTAACACGAATTGGTACTTCATTAGTTGGTGTATCTTCACCATCCATAACTAAGTGACCAGTATTTGGCATACTATAAATCACATTACCATTTTCGTCTTTTTCATCTGTTTTATATTTAGATAAATCAGTACCAGGTTTTACTTTAGCATCAATATCAACATGTACTGTTTTACCAAGTAATGATGTTGGGTTGTTTGCTTTCCAAGTAAATGTATCTTTTTCTTTATCAAAGTCTAACTTACCTTGATCTGTAATATCTTTACCATCTTGTTTAACAACAACTTTATCAAAATCAAGTGATCCTTTAGTCATATCACTATCTTTGATTTCTAATGATTTATAATTTTTATCATTAGGAATAGTAAAGTCTAAACCATATTGATAGCCTTCATTAAAGTCTACAATTTTATCTGTTGAAACTGTTTTCTTAGCTGCTTTTTTAACTAATTCTGGTGGTGTATTAGTAACAACATTTGATTTGACAGTTGCATCATTAATAATAGTATCAAATGTATTATCTAAATTAGCATCTCCGCCTTTAATAACTGTAACTACAAGCGGTGCAGTTGGTACTTTAAATGCTTTTTTCTTATCTTTATTCATATCTGCTAATAAATCTTTAGTTGCTGTAAATGTAACAGTTTGACCATCAACTTTTACATCCCATTTATCTTTATCAACAGTTTTATCTAATTCTTCTTTATTAGGTTCTACACCTTCTGGAACAGTATCTTTAATAACATAAGATTTAATATCATCTTTACGATCCGCTGGTAAATCAGAGTTAGTTAAAGGATAAGTTAACACATCACCAACATTAACTTGTTGTTTATCAATTGAATTTTCAGTATCGTCTTTTTGAACACCTTTTTCAACGTCTTTATGGTTTGTTGGTGTTACATTTAACGTATTCAAATGATAACTTACCGCTAATGGTTCAGGCTCTTTTGGTGGATTACCTGGTTCTGTTGGCGGTGTTGGTTTTGTTGGTTCCTTAGGTTCATTGCCTGGTGGAGTTGGTTTTGTTGGCTCTTTAGGTGGTTCACCAACATTACCTGGTGCTTCTGGAGGTGTAGGTTCTTTTGGTGTTTCCTTATTTGGTGGTTCTGGTTTTTTTGGAAGTTCTTTTAATTTAGGATATTCCGCAACACTTGTTTTAACACCAAGACCAAAGTCACCATTTGCAACTAATGTTGCATTTTTAACACCCGTATTTGCTAATGAATGGCTGATTTCATTACCATAACGTGCATAAACAATCGTACCATCTGGTATAGATGATGTACCATCTAAGAAGTTATCTTCTGTTTTATTTTTACCCCAATTAATACCTAAGCCATCATCAGCTTTAATTGATTTAATTGTATTTCCATCAGCTTTTAAGCCGCCACCCATACCAAGAATTGCATAGTTATCACCATTCATAGTAAGTTGTTGACCACTATCAATGTCAAGTGTTACACCAGTCCATAAATAATCTTCATTTGCACCACCATCATCAACTTTATAAGTTGCTGAAATTGTTTCTTTTGGCGGCGTATGAGTTCTATCCATTGAACCATCATAATAGTTAATTGAATTACCTTCATTCCAGAATGTTACCCAATCTTCACCATAATCAAGTTTTGTACCAGATTTTTTAAATTTAACTTTTAAGTCTTTTGTTGAACCATCAGCTAAATGTACTGCTTTTGGAATTGTTACCCATTCACCAGCTTTAACTGACCATAATTGAGTTGTTTTTGCAAATTGGTTTGCTTCACCAGATGTATTATAAATATCATCTTTATAGCCAATTGATTTTAATTTATCTTGTGCATCTTTTGTAATCATGTCACCTTTAGTTAATGATGAAGCACCTTTAGGTTGAACATTACCCCAAGTAATTTTTTGAATAATATTACTATTTTTCAATTTATTACTATCAGAATATGCATGAATTGCAAAATTACCATTTTGTAAATCAGCTAAACTATTTACATCACCTTTAGATGCAACATGGATATCTCCACCATTTAATGTTTTAGCTGCTAAGTTAGTCCAATTACCAGATTTAGTATAGGCACCACCTTCACCTTCTGAATATGATGGTTGTTTTGGATTAGAAGCTGCTTTATCAACAACTGATTTTTCTGCATCCACTTTTTTAGTATAATCATCTTTTAACGCTTGATTTTCTTTTTTAATTTGTTCAACTTTTTGATTATATGCATCTAATTCTTTCTGATAATCTGCATCTGATGTTTTATTATTAGCTATAGCTTTATCGTAAGCTGCTTTATCTTGTTCATATTGTTTTAATGCTTCTTGATATGCTTGTTTTTCTTCAGCATTTTGAGATGCTTTTTCTTGATATTTAGCTAAATCTTCTTTATATTGTGCTAATTTATTTTCATATGTTTTCATATCTTCTTTATATTTAGCAACAGCTTCATTATATGCTTTAATATCTTCATCATATTGTTCTTTTGCTGACTTATATGCTTCTAAATCAGCATCATATTTAGTTTTCTTTTGATCATAATTTGCTTTTTTAACATTAAAATCTTCTAATTGAGATTTATATTTATTTTGTTGATCTTGTGATTTTTCAATTTGAGCTTTAATTGCTTGAATTTGTTGTTCATAATCAGCTTGAATTTGTTGTTTTGCTTTATCTGTATCAGCAATCGGAACTGTTTGTGATTTAGTTTGATCTTGATTTACTTTTAAACCTGCCGCTTTTGCTTCATTAACCGCTTGATTAATTTTTGAATTATCAACATTAATTGGCATTGATGCCTCTTTTGTATCTGTTGTTTTAGGATTTTTATCATCTGTATTATTTTCAGCCGCACTTGCATATGGTGAGCCGATTGATGTTGCTAACATTGTAGCCACTAATGCAGATGTAGATAATACATTAATAGGTGTTTTCTTTTTCTTTGATTTTTCCAAATTAAGAACCTCACTTTTGAAATTTTATTAAAATTTCAATTCTAATCAAGACAAAACGAGCTTCACACATAATAAGACACTCATCACTCGAACGACTTTACTTAAAATTGAATTTAACAATTTTATTTTAGCATTGTCTAACGTCAATATACAAGACAATTTTTAAAAATATATAACAATTTGTTTAAATTGACCTATTCTTTTTGTAATAAAAAAAAATGAGCAATTAACATAAGTCAACTACTCATTTTACTATTAATTATTAATAACTGAAATACTTTTGCCCAATATTACTTTTAAGTGGTAACTTACCTTTATATGTACCTTGTACAACGATTCTACTTGTTGCTCTAATATCTGAACATGTCACAAGTGTAATTAATGTTTCACCCGGCACATCATTAACAACATAACCCGCATCATTTGGTAAATTCTCTACACTTTTAACACTATATACATAAATATATTTTGAACTAGATACATAAATTTTATTACCTTTTTGTAATGCAGCGAGTCTTGAGAAATTACTATATTCATCTGGCATATGATGACTTGCTAAAGCATAATTACCTTTACCTAATTGTTGATAAGGTTTTAATGTACCCGCACCTCGATATAAATTAACGTTTGATACACCTTCAAGTACAGGTAAATTAACATCAATAGCGGGTATTCTAATATGTCCTACTAATAATCTTGGATCATATTTTTGACTAATATTTTTCCAATCATTTTCATTAAATGGTTTCACATTACCATAATCATACGTTAAATCGGGTAAACTATTATCTTTTGATTTACCTTTTAACTGTTGATTTCTTAAATTTGATAATGCATTTTCTAATTTTTCATTTCGACCATCATAATTTTGAGAATCAATATTCACACCCGTTTGATTAACATAATCATCTAATAATTTTTTATTTTCATCATATTTTTTTTGATCATTTAATGACGTTTTAACAGTTTGTTTATGCATCATTGGTTCAATAATATGATGTAATATATTAGGATATTGCCACCAACAAAGTGCCAAAATAATACCAATAATTAATAGTATATTTATAATCCATTTAAACGGTGAAAACTTCTTTTTCTTCTTTACTGGATTCATATTCATGATTCATCACCATCATCAACTAGATAATCACTACCTGTATTTAGATTTGCAATTGTATCAAATCTATTATCCATATTATTAAACCCAGATTCTATTAAAATATTTGTATTTCTTATTACTTCTGTCATTTCATTCATTCGACTTAAAACTAATGGATCAATATTATTTTTTCTAGCTTCAACATAATCATCTAAAATATGTCTAATTACATCGGCTGGATATAAGTCTCTTTCTTTTGCAATTTCATTAATAGCTTCGCTTGTTTCTTTACTAATAGATACTCGTTTTAATACATCACTCATTTATCATTTATCCTCCTTAGGTTTCAATGCTTTATTTTGAGATAATATTGATAATTCACGATCAAACATATTTGTTGATATTTTATTAAATAATGATTCCATAAACAATGGTTTTTTATCACCATCTTCAATACCATTTGGAATTAAAGCCATTAATTGTTTATTTTCTTTAAATCTATCAGATGACATTTGTGGTCTGTATATACTAGAAAGTAATGCTATATTAACATATTTAATTTGTAATAATTCATGCATTAACATATCATTTGTAACTTTAGAACTTGATTGATTATTAGTTATATTATTACTATTAACCAAATCTGGTATATTAGATTCTAAATTATCAATTTTACTAATTAATGAACTATAATCAGATAATGATAACATTGCAATAATTTCTCTAGTTAAATCAATTGTTTCATCACTTGCTTTTCTTAATTCGATATATCGATCTTTTTCTGGTAACAATGCTAATAATGCCGCTTCTACTATTTTTGTATTTGAAAATGATTGATATATTGATGACTGTTTTTTTACACGTTCTATAATCGATTTATCAATTCTAACAGATGTTTGTTTACTCAAAAAAGAACACACCTTTCATACACATATCTTACGTAAAATTTACGTATTTAATTATATCATAAACATATAAAAAAAAGGTACTTTAATTACAAAGTACCTTAATAATTTATTTTAAATTTTCAACACGAGATTGAAGATCTTTATAACTTACTTTTTCATCATTTAAAAATATTGTAGGTGTTTTTTCAATATCAAATTGATCTTCTTGTTTTTTTGTATTTGGATATTGATTAATATCTTTAGCTTTATAATTCTTAATAATCTTTTTATTTAAATCATTACCATAATCTAATTTTTTCATAACTTTAATTGGATCTTTTTCATCCATATTATTATATGATTCATTAATAAATGAATGATACGCACCAATACCCATAACATCATTTACTGAATCCGCCATGTTTGCAAATTTATTTGAAACACCATTGTTATTTAAAACAGGATGCGGAATGTATTTAACAGTAACATGTTTATCATTTAATAAATCATTAAACCCTTTATTTTCAAAAACTTCTTTATGAGCTTCTTTACAAGTCGGACATTTAAGATCATAAAATTCAACAATATAATTATTATTTTGTTTGTGATTAATATCTGATCGATATTTATAAATATTTATTGGATGTGATTCCCTATATTCATTATATCCTAATTTTGCAATGAAAAATAAACCTATAATAACACCAATAGTACAAATAACAAATAATATTCTTTTCATATTAAAAACCTCTCAACTAATACCATATTCATAATTAAATTTATTGTTCTTCAAAAAGTGTAATCACTAACATCATACCTGTAAAAGCAATCGCAATAGTTCCTAAAATACTTTTCCAATGTGATAAAAATGGACTTAACAAATCTTGTATTGATATAAGTAAATCATGTATCACTTAATTCACCTCTTTTGCTATAACAATCAGTCGTTTTTGCCATTCACCATTATTATAATCATCACAAGTAATAAGTGTTAATCTATGATCTGTTGTTTCATTTAATACAGATACATCCTTTGGATTCACATGTTTTATATCCGTTACTTTAAATCTTCTTATAATATGATGTAAATCTAAATAAATGTTATCATTAATAGACACATTTGGTAAATCATTAAATTGAATATGACGACCTTCAACTCTATGCCCCGCTATTGCAATATTATAATCATTAATTGAATCTGATTCTGATGCAAGTGTTAAACCTTTTTTTAAATTTTCATCTGTAGCTGGTCCATGGTGAACCACTCGTCACTAAAGTAACGAGCTTCGAAAACCTTTGATCAAGGTTCTTGACGAAGTTTAGTTGTTAACATACAACTCTTATTCGTTCAGGCGTGTTCACATCGCCTCTACTGTATAGGATACTTAAATCCACAACGCTACTTTTTTTAAGAATATTTAATGCACCATTTACATCTGCATTAAACGTGTAAC